>Ga0163179_10000083_pt1 | contig 66096 bp, 65 predicted proteins | sample AtlANTMetagenome_FD_109643 | JGI IMG/M metagenome (GOLD analysis project Ga0163179, IMG submission 109643) | Marine eukaryotic phytoplankton communities from the Atlantic Ocean - Atlantic ANT 2 Metagenome | ecosystem: Environmental > Aquatic > Marine > Oceanic | place: North Atlantic Ocean...
CTTGCAAATCGTCCAATAGCGCGCCTAGATTGCCGTTGGAGACACGTTGGGGGGCGTTAAATATGGCTGCATTGCCTGATGACAGTTGGGAACACAAAGCTGCGTGTAGAGGACCACAATCGACGGTTTTTTTTCCGCCGCCGAGATTCGAACGCAAAGATGAAAAATTAAACCGTGAAGCTCGGGCCAGAGCTATATGTGCTCAGTGCTCAGTGAAGGAAGATTGTCTTTCGTACGCTCTTGATATTCGTGAACCTCATGGAATTTGGGGTGGCGCAAATGAAGCAGAACGGCGACAAATGCTGCTCGTGATCGACGGTCAGGCCGTCTAAAAGACCCTGTTGTCGCAATTCACTTAAACGTTTTCTTCCAGCTATTGCTCGGGGATTCTGGGTCCGGCGATTCTTAGATCTTCTCTTCGGCGCGTTATGCCGGTGCCATCCAGAATGGCGCAGATCGGCAGCGCAAATTTTCTTGTCGTGCCTAGTACATCACGAATTTCAGCAACAGTGACGCCCTCGGGTTTTTCGCGTAACAGATGGGCCACGGCGATGGCAGCCTTATCTATTGCGGACGCAGCAAATAGAACGCCATCATTTTGAATCACGGTGCCGCGTTGTATCAAACCTCGAATTTCTTCACCCGAGAACTCCTCGGGTTGAGAGGGCGAAAAAGGGTCTTTCTCAAGCTGCTGGAGCAGAGGGTGATTAACAAATACATCTTCTTGGTCGAAGGGGCGGGCGCGACCTTCGAGTATCTCTACGCCACCGATCGTCGCTGCAATCAGCCGCTCTTTTTCTTCAAGTATTGCCATATCTAAACCCAATGGACCGGCTTGTTCGATCAGCAAACGTACATGCTCTTCCATTGTGCTAATCACTGAAGGCGAGGCGACCCAATCGCCCAGAACGGGTTCGACGGTTGTCCCGGTTAGTCGTTCCAATTTGTCTGCTTTGACCCAGCCCCGCTCAGTTATGACTCGATCTACCGAGCGGTCCGGTTGAGCTTCGGAGGCTTTGAGTATTGGGTCTACGTCCAATACTTGGCCGCCGCCGACAGTTTCGTCACGCCCTGATTCACGCAAAACAAATCGGTCACCCGGTAGTAACGGCAAATGCTGGGGGAGGAAAACTCTTACCTGTCCCTCTGATCCCGGGGCGAGTCGATTGGGGCCAAGCACCCTAATACTTACGGGCCACTCGCCGGAACCTATGTAAAGGGAGAAAGCTCCTCGACGTGAAACGTCATGACCGAGATTGGCGAGTATCTGCAGGTCGGCATCAAACCTGTCTGTTCGGTGCCATTGGTCATCCAATACCAACGCATTTCCGCGATTTAGGGCCTGTTGGTCAATGTTTGTGAGGTTGAGGGCGACCCTGTGACCGGGGTCGATCTTGGTGCGCGTTTCACCTTGAGTTTGGATAGCGCGGATCCTGGTTCGCTTCTCGCCGGGTACGAGGATTAACTCATCTTCTACCCGGAGGCGACCCCCTGTCAGTGTGCCTGTAACAACGCTCCCAGCACCGGTTGCAGCAAATGAGCGGTCGATCCAAAGTCGCGGGCGTTTGATGTTGGCCGCGTTAGGTGCTTCTTCGGTGAGAGTGTCCAAAGCATCGCGGAGTTCATCGATACCAGTGCCGTCGATGCTGTCAACTGCTACGACGGGCGCATTTTGGAGGAAACTCCCTTCGGTCTTTTCCTCGATATCCATGTGCGCCAGCTCGGCAAGTTCGTCGTCGACGAGGCCTATTTGGGTAAGAGCGACTACGCCGTGGCTGATCCCTAGTAATTCAAGAATTCGCAGGTGCTCTTCTGACTGCGGTTTCCATCCCTCTGTTGCGGCGACAACAAATATGCAGGCATCAACTCCACCGACGCCAGCAAGCATGTTTTTTATAAATCTGATGTGTCCAGGGACATCAATAAAGGAAAGTCTGCGGCCTGATGGCAGGGTGGTGAAAGCGAAGCCTAAGTCAATCGTTAGGCCACGCTTTTTTTCTTCAGCAAGTCGGTCAGGGTCAGTTCCGGTAAGAGCACGTACAAGAGTCGATTTGCCATGATCAACATGACCCGCTGTGGCGATGATGTGCATTGATCAGATAGCAGAGGCAATGGCTTTTGCGACTGCAGCATCGTCGTCAGGATGGACTGTTCGTAGATCGAGAATTGTTGATTGATCGCGAACTCTAGCTATTACCGGAACTTGAGCGTTACGTAACTCTTTTGACACATCCCCTTCTATTTCAATTCCGGCAGAGGGGAATTCTTCTCCCGGTAATGAACCGCCCCCTGTCATGGACATTGTTGAGATGGGGTTGCCAACGCCAAGAGATTGAGCGCGAGTTTCGAGCTCTGCAACTGGAGTTTGTGCCATCCGCCAGAAAGGTATTGCATCGCCGTCTCGTCTTAAATAGGCAAGCGCTGTTTCCTGAAGAGCGTTCAGTACCAGGGCCCCTGGTCGGACGGCCCTCATCAGGGGGTGTTTTGCACAGGTTTCTATCAAGTCTTTTCGTCCAGCGATAACTCCTGCTTGAGGACCACCAAATAGTTTGTCGCACGAAAAAGTGACTAATGCTGCTCCTGCTTGCAACGTTTGTTTCACGGCAGGTTCGTCTCGTAGCCAAGAAGGCCTGCCATCGCGTAACCAATGACATGCTTCGTCAATGAAGCCGGATCCAAGATCGGCAATGATTGGAGGTCCGACAGAACTTAAAGCTTCAACTGAAGCCTCTTCGGTGAAGCCGCTTATCTTGTAATTAGATGGGTGAACTTTGAGAAGCAGAGCTGTGTCATGTAACCGGTGGGCTGCTTGATAGTCAGCAACCCGAGTGCGATTGGTGGTTCCTACTTCAATCAACTGAGCGCCGGATTCCGCCATTACGTCAGGTACCCGGAAGCCGCCCCCGATCTCTACAAGTTCGCCACGCGATACCGCTACAGGTCGGTCGCGCGCTAGGGCTGCTAAGACCAGTATCACTGCGGCGGAGCAGTTGTTTACGATGAGGGCTGCTTCTGCCCCGCTCAATTTGCAGATTAGGTTCGCTGCATGATCGTTTCGAGAGCCGCGGTTTCCTGTAGTTAAGTCAAATTCAAGATTGGTTGCCTGGGAAGCCTGTTGGTAGGCCAGTTGGGCTCGTCCTAAGTTTGTATGAAGTAATACACCGGTGGCGTTGATGACAGGGCCCAGGAGTTGTCGTTTTAGCTTTACAGCTTCGTCACGGGCTGAATCTGGGTCATCGTTACCTATCGCGATACGAGCCGCTTCGACCAAAAGTGGAGATGGCAGATCTATGTCCGACAGACTTTTAGATAAGGCGTCAACAGATGGCGGTCTCACGATTAAGAGGATAGGTCTGACTGGGTTCGATTCGCCCCCCGTGCCGTCGCTAGGATCAAATGAGTGGGCATTCTATTTATTCTCTTCGTCGTTGTCCCGATTCTTGAGCTGATGGTAATAATCCAGGTAGGCCAATCGGTTGGCGCATGGAATACCGTGATTCTGCTGGTGGTTGACAGCCTGGTGGGAGCTTGGCTCGTTAAACGTCAGGGGATCGGTTTACTCAAAAAGTCTCAAGAGCGCTTAAGAAATGGAGAGGTGCCAAGCGATGAAATTTTTTCTGGAGTAGCGGTTCTTTTCGCTGGCGCGTTGATGCTCACTCCGGGCTTTCTTACAGACTTCATAGGACTGTTGTTGTTGGTTCCTCCCATTCGAGCTGGTGTCTTACTGATTGTGAGACGAAAGTTTCGGTCGCGAATAGCAACTAACTTCACAAAACCGAATGTGCCTGAATGGGACATAGACACACCGCCTGATGAGGGCGGGGATGCATCTGGAGATATTGAGAATTGACGACACCAGTCGAAGTTCGCTTAGCAGCGACAGTCATGTTGGTTCGAGATGGGGGACAGGGTCTTGAAACGTTCATGCTCAAACGGAATCCTAAAAGTAAATTTGTGCCTGGACAGTTTGTGTTTCCTGGTGGGGCTGTGGACGTTAAAGACCAGTTGATTGACGAAGTTGAGACGGTTTCGTCTGGATTGGATGATTACCAAGCCTCCGATCGGCTCGGCATAGAGAGCGGTGGTCTCGCTTATTGGGTAGCCGCTATTCGAGAGTGCTTTGAAGAGGCGGGAGCGTTGTTAGCTCGAATCGATGGCGAAGACTTACCGTTGACCGATCCCGAAGTACATGAACGGTTTCAGAACCACCGCAACGCGATATACGACGGCGACCTCACCATGGTGGACCTGTGTCGGATAGAAGGTCTTTCAATGAATTTCCATGACCTGCGTTATGTCAGCCATTGGATTACTCCCATTGGTCCGCCTCGCAGATTTGATACTCGGTTTTTTGTAGCGCGGGCACCACTGGCCCAGCGCCCTGCGCACGATGGAGGAGAAACGGTTGAGAGCTGTTGGATAACTCCTAGAGAAGCTATGGATCTTCAGCAGGCGGGTAAATTCGAAATGATTCTGCCGACAATCGCTAATTTAGAACCGCTTTTGGAACTGGACTCGGTTGACGAAGTGATGCAATGGGCAGACGGGTTAAAAGACATACCGGAAATACTTCCGGCTTTGGTGACTTCTGCAGATGGTTCGCCATCGGTGATTATGCCGGGAGAAGATGGCTACAAAGAGGCGCTGTCTAAACCTCCGCCGCACGGCTCGACGAAGTAACTAAGAAGTTCTATTTCCCGTCAGCGAAACAGGTACCTCATTTAAAACCGATGCTGAGCAAGCTGCCATGTCAAGTGGGGGAGCTATCTCCTCAACAATTCGTGTAGCAATCTGGTGAAAAGCTCGACTAGCTGGTCCGTCTGACATAGCTACTGGCTGACCAGTGTCGCCTCCGGCTGAGACAGCTGGCTCAAGTGGAATTGAACCCAACAAGGGTGCGTCAATTTCCTCAGCGAGCCGTTTACCGCCCCCTTCGCCGAACAGCGGCCACGAAGTGCCATCGGGTGTTGTAAAGGCCGACATATTCTCCACGACGCCCAAGATCGGCATATGACTGCGTCGTGCCATATCGGCGACGCGGATCGCTACTTTTTGTGCGCTAACTGCAGGTGTGGTCACAACCAACATTTCAGCTTGAGGTAACAACCGGGCTAAAGCCATTTGCACATCGCCGGTGCCCGGAGGCATATCGATTAGTAAATAATCCAAATCCCCCCAGTCCACGTCATGAAGGAACTGCTCGACTGCTTTAGCCAACATTAGGCCTCTCCACATCAAGGCGGTTTCTTCTGTCTCAACCATCAAACCAGTAGAGACGATTTTGAGAAGTCCCGAACCTTGAGGTCGCTCTTCAGGAATTATTTTTCCCCGATCTTCTTCTGACTGAGCAGGTCTGGCATTCAGGCGAGAGTTAACTCCCAACATCCGCGGCACGCTGAATCCCCAAATGTCTGCGTCGAGAATTCCTACAGTGAGACCTCGAGACGCCAAAGCGGTAGCGATGTTGACCGTTACTGAAGATTTCCCCACCCCACCTTTGCCCGAGGCGATTGAAATAACTCGCGCGCTTGAAGGAATTTGAGTGGGAGCCGCTGTGTCTCGAGCGTTCCGTCGGGCGCGATCCATAGCGCGTGTCCGCTCCTCGGGCGTTAGCTCATCCCAATACAACTGGACTTCGTTGATGCCCGGGAGTGATTTAACTCTAGATTCGCAGTCTCGTTTTATCGTGGCCCGAAGCGGGCAGCCCGCGGTTGTGAGCGCGATAGTGATTTGAGCGGTCTGTCCCTTGAGCGAAGCAGATCGGACCATTCCCAAGTCGACAATGTTGTCGTTTAATTCTGGGTCCATCACTCCGCGTAAAACACCGAGAATCTCGTTGTCGTCAACCGCGTCTTTACTCACAGACATAGAGGCTAGTTTCCTCGATGGCTGTGATCCACTGTCGTCTATTCGCTACACTCTAAATAGTTATAGCCGGAGGGCCCTGCAGATGATCATCTTGACCGATATCGCCACTGAAAAAGTCAGAGAATTAATTGAAGCTGAGGGTGAGTTAGACCTAGCGCTCCGAGTAGCAGTTCGGCCGGGAGGTTGTTCTGGGTACAGCTATGAAATGTTCTTTGATAGCGAGACAGAAGCAGATGATATGTCGCAGTTCTTCGGCGAAGGCGACGTTCGCGTCGTTTCTGATCCGATGAGCGCTCAACTCTTAGAAGGTGCGACCTTAGATTTCAAAGATGGTTTGATGGGTTCCGGCTTCGCTATTGACAACCCGAATGCCCAAAGAACTTGCGGGTGCGGTAACTCCTTTAGTTAAGAACAAAACTTTTAGATGAGGGAAAGTAATCCCTGAAGTTCGGCATTGTCCCAGATGTGGTCAAGCCTCCTAAGGACAGTTCCTTGTTCGTCTAGCAGGAAAATAAAAGGTTCATAGTTGACTCCCATTTGGGTGACAGCTGGCGCTATTGGTCCCAGGTCTTTGGCGCTTGGGTTGGAGTAAACCTCGGCGTGGATTACGTCGAACCCAGAGTAATTTGAACCCACCTGGGAGATTAAGTTCTCTAAAACCGGACCGCACATCCATTTTGTTCCGCAAAACGCAGGGGTACTCACAATCAGCACCGTTGCACGTTTGGAAAGTATCGAGTCACTCAGCGAGACCTTATGAAAGGGACAGAAAGGCTGGCGAGTGCAAATCGGGCTCACCCCAGCGGAGCTAGTCAGTGTGGGAGTCACAAGAGCTGGGAATTGGTCGCCGGGCCAAATAATAGTGCTGTCAGACTTGGAGCCCGGATTTGCGTAGCCCACGTACTTCCCATGCTTTCCTAGATCGAAACGGAATTCATGAACACCCGGTATTTGGAATGGAACGATTACTGGGTAGTAAGGCATAGCGACGCCATCAACATGTCGTTGGGCACTAGTGGAATGAATTAGCTGGAAATCGCTGTTGAAAACCTCGACATCAATCGATTCTGGGGCAAGGCCGCCCAGATTTCCTTGATCATCAGAGAATGACCAAATAGTTCTTTGTGGCCCCCCATCGCTGATAATGGTTTGGTCAGAAAACCATTTCGACGCCGCTCTGAGATCATCTTGGTCTTTTGTTCGAACCCCACAAGCAGCTAAAAATGCTGCTGCGGCTAGCCCGCCGCCTGTCAGAGATAGAAATGCTCTCCGGGAAACGCCCTGAGGGTTCCAGATATTGTGATCCACGCCTTGGAACGTAGCCTGAACTCAGATCGAACCCGGAACGCTGAAGCCTATTCCTGCATGCAGGCAACCTCGTTGACCGAATGATCTTTGAAGCTTCTTCGTTTCTGAGATGGAAATTATTTCAGTGGGAGAGGCGAAAACTCCACAGGCAAGCAATGCACTATTTGCTGCAGTCCCCGCTGCTACATGGTTGAATCAAGGTTGACCATCTGATTCGCCGACCGGGTAAATCAGATTTATGCCCTTTATTCGTGCCTGGAGGTACGACGTGTCTCAACCCGTTGCCCATTATTCAGCGTCTTATCGAGCCGGTGACCTTCTGTTTGTATCTGGTCAACTTGGTCTCGCCGATGGCTCTTTGGTCGAAGGGGTGGAACTCCAAACGGCCCAGGCTCTGACCAATGCGCAGGGTGTCCTGATGGATCACGGGTTGACCTTGGCTGACGTGGTGAAATGCACCGTGTTTATGACCGATATCGAAAACTTTTCGACCATAAATTCGGTTTACGCTGATGCTTTTGGAGAACACCGACCGTCACGGTCGGCAATTGCCGTAAAGGCACTTCCGCTTGGTGGACTTGTCGAAATTGAAGCGATAGCGCACATTTCGTCCCCGTAAATTCTGACGATTTTCCTTACGGTCGAAGTCGTAACTATGGTCAAGGATTGGCTACCATCTAGAGAATGGTCGGAGGAATCGCGATAGTAGTAATTCTGCTACTGAGCCCATTCATGATCACGCTTAGTCTTGCCGGTGTTGCAGCCCTGTTGGGGAACTCGTTGAAAGACGATGCTGAGTCACGACACGAGGGAAGCAGCCTCGTCGAAACCAACTACTAGCTTTCCAATTTTGTTGGTATCTGCTGCTTAGCGGCGTCGGCTTTCGCCCAAACGGTAACCAACGCTTCTTACTGTTTGGATTAAGGCAGCGTATTCTTCGCCAAGCTTCGCTCTTAACCGACGGACATGAACATCAACCGTGCGAGCCCCGCCGTAATACTCGTAGCCCCACACTCTGCTGAGAAGAACCTCTCGCGTGAAAACTCTTCCGGGAGTAGCGGCCAAAAACCTCAGTAACTCATACTCCATAAACGTTAAATCGAGCGGTCGACTGTCAACTGATGCTTCGTAGGTTTCTAGATCCAAGATCAATGGTCCGTATTCGATTCGTTCACCGCTGAGGTCGACTCCTGACGATGCGAGCATGTGTTTGACTCGAGCTTCAAACTCTCGGGGATGAAATGGATCCAAACAAAAATCATCGAAAAGGTCGTCGCGTAGTTCGAGTTCAGCTAATTGGTTGCCTCTGATCATCAACAAAAGAGGAGCTACGGGAATGTCGCGCTTTCGAAGTGCTCTCAGCATGCTCCAACTCAGGTCACTGTCCTCAACTAATTGGACAATCGCTCCACCCCAACCTTCATCAGGTTCGAGAAGGTCTACATCGGACGGTTCAGCAAGACCTTTCCAAACGAAGCCGTTTAAATCTAACAACTGTGCCAGTTCGGGAGCTGGATCAGCAGGGTACAGAGCGAGGACAGTCATCATAAACTCGAGTAATAGCGGTCTAGCTCAAATGGCGTGACCTGGGCTTTGTATTCGTTCCACTCACGTCTTTTGTTGCGAAGGAACCAGCTGAACAGATGGTCGCCCAAGGTGTCAGCTACGAGATCGCTTTTTTCCATTTCATCCAACGCTTCGTCCAACGACTGAGGGAGCTGCGCTTGATCAATTAAGCCTCCGTGTTCTGTGAAGCCAGTCATTGAAGGCGGTGCTTCCAAAGGCAACTCGTACCCCTGTTCGATGCCTTTCATGCCTGCAGCAAGCATTACCGCAAAAGCAAGATACGGGTTGCACGCAGGGTCAGGAGCTCGGTATTCGATTCGGGTAGTGTCATCGACGCCACTTTCTCGGCTGGTCGGAACCCTGATGAGAGCGGCTCGGTTAGCCCGCGCCCATGAAACATTTACCGGTGCTTCATAACCGGTCACGAGTCGTTTGTAGCTATTTACGAGTTGATTGGTGACAGCAGTGATTTCCCGCGCGTGATGGAGTAAGCCCGCGATAAAACCGCGAGCAACATCAGATAAACCATCGGGACTTTCGGGATCATGAAAAGCATTTACCCCGTCTTTGAACAATGAAAGATGAGTGTGCATGCCTGATCCTTGGACGCCAGTTAATGGCTTGGGCATGAAGGTGGCGTGTACTCCATGTTCGAGAGCTATCTCTCGAACAATTAAACGAAACGTCATCACATTGTCTGCCATGGTCAGCGCATCGGTGTAACGCAAATCGATTTCGTGCTGGCTTGGGGCATCTTCGTGAAAGGAATATTCCACGGGTATTCCCATTGCTTCCAAAGTTGTCAATGTCTGACGACGGATATTGCTTGCGACGTCCGCCGTCGTCAGATCAAAATAGCTGCCGTTGTCTAGAGGAACCGGGTCACCGTTTCTGTCGGCTTCAAATAAGAAATACTCGAGCTCGGGAGCAGTAAAGAAGGTAAAGCCTTGAGCACGGGCTCGTTCCATCGAACGCCGGAGTACTTGTCTGGAGTCGCCTGGGAAAGGGCTCCCATCAGCCCGTTCGATGTCACAAAACATCCGAGCTGCGTTTTCGTCGTTCCCGCCCCACCGCGTGAGTTCGAAAGTGGCCGGGTCCGGTTTAGCGACCATGTCTTCTTCACGAACTCGACTGAAACCATCGATTGAAGACCCATCGAAAATCATTCCGCTTTCGAAAGCAGTTTCAAGCTCAGCGGGAGAAATGGCGAATGATTTCAATTGACCTTGAACATCGGTAAACCAAAGACGAACTAAACGAATCCCGCGTTCTTCAATACGTCTTTGTACGTAGTCCTGGGGTCGTTCCATCTGACTTCACTCTCTCGTTTAGGTCTTTGGACCAATAACAGCATCTCTATTCTTCGTGATTCTTGGGCTAAATCAAACCTTAAACGGTTCCGTTTACATGACTTTCACAATTGGAGTACGAGGCTAGAACTAGGGGTCTGTGGCCTCGTCATCAATGCTGGACTGATTGGTTGGTGAAAAAATAGTGTGACATAGCGTTTCTAATTGTTAGTTTGCCTTTCGATCCCGCCCCCTCGAACAGGAGCAAACACAGTGGCGTATAGGGCTGAATACATATGGATTGACGGAACGGAACCGACTGCAGAGATTAGGTCTAAGACTAAAGTCCTTGCAGATGGCGATGACCCCGGAATATGGGGTTTCGATGGATCAAGTACGAATCAGGCAACTGGTGACAATTCAGACGTTGTGCTCCAGCCTGTTTTTCAGTGCCCCGATCCGATTCGCGGTGGCAACAACATCTTGGTCCTGTGCGAAACTGCGCTGACTTCGGATTTGTCACCCCACCCGACGAATACTCGCGCTGCGGCACGAGAAGCGTTGGAGCAATATGGCGATCAAGAACCATGGTTTGGACTCGAGCAGGAATACACAATGCTCGATCCCGTGACAGGTTGGCCAGCTGGCTTCCCCGCCGGTGGGTACCCAGCCCCACAAGGACCTTATTACTGCGGAGTTGGAGCAGTAAAAATTCGTGGACGCGAACTTGTAGAGCTGCACACCAACTGGTGTATTGAAGCTGGTCTTGCAATATCAGGAACGAACGCCGAAGTAATGCCTGGTCAATGGGAATTCCAGATTGGTCCAGTCGACACTGTTACCGTCGGCGACCATCTTTGGATGGCTCGTTATCTTCTCTACCGCGCAGGAGAAGAGCATGGATTAGAGATCAGTATTGAAGCGAAGCCAATGAAAGGTGATTGGAACGGGGCCGGTATGCACACCAACTTCTCGACCAATGCCATGCGCGAAAGTTACGAGGCGGTCGAAAAGGCTGCCCAATCGATGGGTGAAGCCGGTAAGCCAGAAGAACATCTCGCTGGCTACGGCATCGGAATCGAAGAACGCTTAACCGGTGCGCATGAAACTCAAAGATTTGACCAATTCAGTTATGGGGTTTCGGACCGAGGAGCATCAATTCGAATTCCATGGCAGGTTGCTCAAGATGGTAAAGGCTATATCGAGGATCGTCGTCCGAATGCGAACGCTGACCCCTACGTGGTAGCAACTTTGCTGACTAATACCTGCTGTTCTGCTTTGGCGTAACACAGCTCACGATTAGCCGTTGATGTTTATTTAGGCGGAGCCCATGAAGGGCTCCGCCTAAATACTTTTCGCAGATGACCGTCCTCTGGTTCTAGCCTCATGACATGGCTTCAATCAGGGTTGCGTTGGCACAACTCAACTTTCGCGTAGGCGACTTCGAAACAAATGTTGAGTTAATTTCCGAAGCGTATGAGCGAGCTGTCGAACAACAAGCAGATCTTGTGGTTTATAGCGAGTTGGCGGTATGTGGATACCCACCAGAAGATTTGCTATTGAAACAGCAGTTTCTCGACGACGCCCGCTCTGCTGTAGAACAGATCGCAGCCAAGACTTCCAACACGGTCGCTGTTGTTGGGTTCCCAGAGCTTGAAAGTGACTGCCTCTACAACTCGGCAGCCATTTGTTACCAGGGAAGCGTCAAAGGAATTTACCGAAAGCAGTTGCTCCCCAATTACTCGGTGTTCGACGAAAAGCGGTACTTCACTCCCGGTGCTTCCGCCGGACCGATTATCGAAATAGCGGGCGTCAACATTGGAGTTTCGATATGCGAAGATCTCTGGTTTGACGAGGGCCCCATAGATGACCAAGTTTCCTCGGGTATCGGGTTAGTTATTTCATTAAACGCTTCTCCGTATCAACGAGGCAAAGATTCAGATCGCGCATCAACAGTCATCGAACGCGTTACCAGGCACAAGATCCCCGTCGTATACGTAAATCAGGTAGGAGGCCAAGACGAACTGATATTCGATGGCTCGTCGTTCGTTGCGGACTCCCGAGGCCAGCTCGTTGCCCGACTCCCGCAGTTCGAAGAAATGATTCACGTTGTCGACCTTGAAGTTGAGGATTCTGACTGTGGCGAACTACCAGTGATCGTCGCTTCACCAAGTCAGGAACCTAAAAATCTGATTCCTGAAATGAGCGTTTCCAAAGAAGAAGAAGAGACTGCTGAAGTCTGGAAGGCCCTCGTTTTAGCTACCCGCGATTATGTGAACAAGAACGGATTTGATGAGGTTGTGATCGGCTTATCCGGAGGCGTTGACTCGAGTTTGGTAGCCGCGATTGCTGTTGATGCGTTGGGTTCGGGTCGCGTTCACGGAGTCTCGATGCCTTCGCGCTACTCAAGTCAGGGATCAAAAGACGACGCCGCCGAATTGGCTAAAAACTTCAATATTGATTTCGAGACAATTCCGATCGAATCGGGGTATACCGCCCTGACCAACATGCTTGAGCCTGTATTTGAGGGACACCAGTCCGACCTGACTGAAGAAAACCTTCAAAGTCGCATTCGCGGGATATTACTCATGGCCATGTCGAATAAGAAGGGTTGGTTAGTTCTGACAACCGGGAATAAAAGTGAAACTTCAGTTGGGTATTCGACACTGTATGGAGATACCGCCGGAGGTTTCGCGGTCATTAAAGACTGTCCAAAGTTGCTGGTCTACGAGCTTTGCCGCTGGCGCAACAAGCAAACAAGTTCCGCATGGATACCTGAGGCCTCTATAACGAAACCGCCATCGGCAGAACTGAGACCAGACCAAACTGACGACCAGTCGCTGCCTCCATATGAGGTGCTCGACCCCCTGCTTGAGGCCTACGTCGAACGAGACAAGACTGCTGGAGAACTCATTTCACTGGGGTATGACCCGGAAATAGTTAAACGCATTACCGGCCTTGTAGATCTGGCGGAGTACAAAAGGCGTCAATCACCGCCCGGTCCTCGGATCTCAACCAAAGCTTTTGGAAAAGATCGACGGTTGCCGATAACTAACCGGTACAGATAGCGCCTCAAACGAGGAACATTTTAGGCTTCCTATTTTCACTAAACGGCCGATAAGCTCACCGACACTTAAGGTAAGGGTGAAGTCGGTTCACGAAACTGAATGAATCTGCAAGGGAAAAACGTTAATGGCCGAAACTAAGAGACCCAGAGAGCCGTTCGCACCCTGGGATCGACGAGCTCTCCCAGGATTATTTGATGTCGAAGAAACAGCCAAGCGCGTCGGTCATTACAAATGGGTTGAACTGAAACTCTTTGAAGCGCTTGGTGGTTGGGTCGCCACGGTTCCCGAACTTGATGTCAAACTGCGCTTAGGCACTCACTGCTACCACCACGCGTGGCACGCTGAGTTATTCGACAAGCGCCTTCCTGAATTGCGTGAGATGAAGACTGATCGTCTGACGGTCGCAGCTAACGACCATATGGTCGCTTTTATTGATGCGATGACTGAACCTGAGGGTCCGGATATGACGATCGAAAAGTTAGTTGGGGTATATCGAGTCCTTATCCCTCACAAGATCGCTGCCTACACCTATCACCGCAATGGGACATCTGAGATAACCGATATGCCTACCGTGCGAATTTTGGACTTCATTCTTCAAGATGAATTCAACGACTGGCGTGAAGGCGAAATGTTGATTCAATCGATGATCGAATCCGACGAGGAAATTGATCGGGCCATGGTTCATCAAACCAAGCTCGAGAAGCTTATGCTGGCGGCAGGAGGCATTGCCGGCCCCGGTTCAATCGGAGACCCCTATATAGATCTGCCAGAGGAGAACTGATGAGAAAAATCTTTCCCGCCGAAGAATTGGCACGTGATGCCCGGTTCATTCGGCAAACGAATGAGCAACGTTTAGGTGATCCGCGCGGAGCGAGGGTAGCTGGAGGAAATAGTGGTGATCGCTTAGCCAAACTGACACCCGAACTAGCCAATGGCCCGGATCGAGCTCGAGCCTTGATGCACGGTATTTTCGTCGGTGAAATTCAAGCTCTTGAAGGTGCCGGCCGTACTTGTTGGGATTTTGAAGTTGGAGAAGATGTCCCCCTTGCGTTAAAGCTTGATATGGCCCGCCAGTGCTGGGACGAAGCTCGTCATTGCGAAATCTCGGTTTCGTTAGCAGAACATATGGGAACCGAGCTGGGTGAATTCGCTGAGAATGGTCTTCTGTATGAAGCAGCATGCAACCCAGACCCCGTCTTGCGTCTAACAGGGGTGAATAGAGCGCTAGAAGGCCTCGCTATAGATGTCTTCAACACCATGAAAGAATTTGGGAACCTAGCAGGCGACCCTGTCCTGGAATTCTGTGAAGACTGGATGTTGGCTGACGAAGTCACGCACGTGAAGATGGGTTCCGATTGGCTGCGGCGACTTACCGAAAATGACAAAGAACGTCTCGACAAGGCCTTGGAATTTCAAAAGATTGTCGACAGGCTCTTTTCCTTTAACGGATTTCGGGGTGAAGACGACGACAGCCCTATTCAGCTAACAAGAAGGTTCCGTGAACTAGCCGGCTTCAGTGACGACGAGATTGATGAAATCGCTGATATGTCGAGAGACGCCAGAGTTGAGGCAGCTAGCTAATGACTCAGGTGTCAGTGGCACCCGAGTCTTTCGAGATGGTTTTCTACGACGCCGCCGTTATCGGTGAAGTTGTTGCTGAAGTAGCGGAACGGCTCGGACTGGAAGAAACCATCAAGCTTGAAATTGATGAGGGATCCCCTCTCGGTCGAAGCAAAGTAACAAGTTATGATCCGATAGAGCTCTGGGTTGATGGTGGCGCGCTAGAAAACACTAAAAGACCCCGCCAATTCGGTACAGCTCGGACCAAAGACACTGTCGGACGGCTACTACTTCGAATCTTGGACCGCCGATCTGGTCGATTCGATGACACACCGGCTGATGATGATTTGGACTTGATGCAATTCGCAGCATGGGACGTTCATTGTGTTGGTCGACTTGAACGACTTGGCATAGGCGGGCAGCGCCAACGCCGTCTCTATCAATTCCGAAATCGACACGGCTTTACCGACCTCGCAGATTCAGCTTTCGAAAAGCTCTGGGAATCGAGTGAACTTAGCTGGACGGAAATCGAACGGATATCAGAAGGCTGTCGGATTTCTTAAGAGATGACCTTCGAATCAGGGTCGCTGCGTTACCTGATTAGCAATCCAACGGTAAGTATGTGCAAGACCTTCGGCTAGCTTGAACTTCGGATCGAAACCGAGTGATTCGATTCGGTCATTAGAGAAGTTTCGATTCTGCACCCCAACCGGGCCGGGCACCCACACCGGGTCAATTTCCTTTCCCGCTGCCGAGGCAACAAGCTGAACAAGCTCTCGAACTGAAACATATTCCCGTGTCCCAATGTTTGTGGGATCGCTGCAATCGCTATCGACGAGACGTCTTACACCATCTACGAGGTCATCGACATAGACGAAACTGCGGACGGCAGTGCCATCTCCCCACACTTCGATTGTCCCATCAGTTGATTCAGCTACCTTGCGACACAAAGCAGCCGGCGCTTTTTCGCGACCGCCTTTCCATGTGCCTTGCGGACCGTAACAATTTTGGAATCGAGCTACCCGCGCTTGGAAGCGGCCCTCCCTTGCATAGGAGGCAACCGCTCTTTCGGCATACAACTTCTCCCAGCCATATTCGTTGTCTGGCAAAGCTGGGTAGGCATCATCCTCTGTGAGCTCTGATTCCCCCAAGTCCATATCGCGATATACGCACACTGAACTAGCCAAGAAATAACGATCGATCTCGGCTCGTGCTGCTGCTTCAACAAGGTTGACGTTTACCAACATGCTGTTATGCATGATTTGGGTTTCTGCCGAATGAATAAATCCCATGCCCCCCATATCTGCGGCAAGTTGGTAGACCTCATCAAATCCACCATTGAGTGCTTCCGTTGCAGCTTTTGGGTCACGGAGGTCTGCCACCATAAATTCATCGGCTTGGCTGGCTTCCCACTCTGGTTCTTTGAGGTCGACACCTCGCACCCAGTAGCCGTCAGCGGCTAGACGTTTAACCAAATGGCTTCCAATGAAGCCACCTGCACCGCAAACCAAAGCTCGCTTCGTCACGCTGACCTTTCAGTTCAAATCGTGGGCGCTGAGACCCTGTAGGAGATCGATATCTGGACGTTCGGTGAGTACCCCCGAACACGATGCTGCCATTTCGACCATAACAGGAGAGTCGAAATGCCTTCGTGCGGCATCATCCGATTCCCATTTTTCTATGATCACAAATCGATTCGGGTCAGCAAACGACACACACAAATCAGCATTGCGACATTCTGCCTCTTTACGGGTCATGACCACGTACTTAGACAAGATCGGAATCAAAAGATCTGGCTCAGTTGCTTGGAAGGTCAGCTTTAGAAGGGCAATTTCAAGGTCATCGTCAGGCATTGCTGTCGGTTCGGTCATTTCTGCTCTCAGTCCGTGTCGGAAATCGCGATTCCAGCCGGTAGTTTCCAGGCAAGCGATTAGGCTCGTAAGTAAGGGTCTGGGAATTAGATCGTTTCGTTGAAGTGACGAGCGTACCGGCGGAAGGCACTACTTTGTAGTCGTCTTCACTGGTCGGGGGAGAGAGGTCAGAAGGTGGCCAAGAATCGGGTCGAAAGAGATGAAGAAGACCTAGTTCGTCTTTACCTCACCGATATCGGACAGTATCCACTTCTAACGAAGGACGACGAAGTTCGGCTGGCGCAAGAAATTGAAGCCGGTACTGAAGCTCGAACAGCGCTCGATGCCGATCAACTGGCAGATGGATCAGTCATCACTTCAACAAAACGGCGGGAGCTGCGTCGAGCCGACCGTAAAGGCGAACGAGCTGAACGGACTTTCGTTCAATCGAACTTGAGGCTTGTTGTATCGATAGCTAAAAAGTATCAGGCATCAGGGCTTCCCCTTCTTGACTTGATTCAAGAAGGAAACCTTGGCCTCATGCACGCTGTCGAAAAGTTCGACTGGCGTAAAGGTTTCAAATTCTCTACATATGCGACATGGTGGATTCGTCAAGCGATAACTCGAGGTATCGCAAACACCGGTCGAACAATCAGACTTCCAGTACACGCAGGCGATACCCTCGCTCGACTCCAAAAAGCTCGTTCCCGGTTGGAACTCAAATATGGTCGTCCAGCTACCCTCGCTGAATTGTCGGTAGAAGTTGACATGCCTGAAGACAAGGTCTCAGAAGCGCTGCGTTTTGCAGCAGAACCGCTGTCGCTATCTGAACCTCTGCGCGAGGACGGCGACGCAGAGCTAGGTGACGTTGTTGAAGATAGAAACGCGGAAGACCCAGAAGAAGCAGCGGCCGTTGCACGTCTTCCGGATGAAATCACAAAGCTGCTCGGACCTCTTGACGAAAGAGAAAGAGAAATTCTGAAACTCAGGTTTGGTCTTGATCGAGGCGAACCGCGAACTTTGGAAGAGGTAGGAGAACACTTCAACCTCACCCGCGAACGAATACGTCAGATTGAAGCACGAGCTATGTCCAAGCTGCGACACCCAAGCAGCGACACGGGTGCACGCGACCTACTGGGCGTTTAATTTTCTTATAACTGTCCAGATGTCATCTAATTGGCGGCGTTAGTTTTCGGAGAGTTTTCGAGTAGCAATTGCTACTAAGGCTCCGACGACGATCATGAGAAGAAGCTTTTTCACGTTGGTTCCTTTCCGTTAGATTGTGGGTTCTGGGGGAATAAGTTAGACAGATTTGGCGGAGGTGGACGGGAATCGAACCCGCCGGACGGGGATCGCCCGTCCCGCCCGCTTTGAAGGCGGGGGAGCCCACCAGGCGCTCAGACACCTCCACGGCCAGTCTGCCTCGCGCGTAACCTGATTGGAAAGAAAACTTTGAACAAATACGCGTTGTTTTTGTCCCTGACTTAAACCTGCCCACTGAAATCACAGAAAAGACTGAAGAAACCCGCAGTTTTTCTTGATTATTCGACTGAACGGGTGTTCAATGACACGCGTGTAATTACGACTGCGTCATCTTGACGGGTCGAGACAGTTGTTAGGGCGGAAACAAATGGCGTTTGTGGATGACGGTGGCGGCCAAACAGAAGAAAGTAGTTGGTGGGACTACGCAAACTGTCTCGGTGTCGACCCCGATTTGTTTTTTCCTGAACGGGGAGCAAGCACTAAAGAAGCTAAAGAAGTGTGTCGAGGCTGTGTAGTTCGTGAAGACTGCTTGGAGTATGCCCTGAGCCACGGAGAGAAGTTTGGGATCTGGGGTGGCATGAGTGAGCGTGAGCGTCGGCGTCTGCGTCGACAGCGTGCGCTTGCTCGAAGAGCAGCTGCGGAACGGGCAAGTTAGTAAACCTAAGCGCAAGGCTTTCAATCCCAAGTTCAGACCACTGGTAGCCTGAGAGGCGTGAATCTTGGCGGCTCAGAACTCCTCATCATCCTTGTAATCGTTTTGGTTTTGTTTGGCGGAGCCAAGCTCCCCAAGCTGGCGCGTTCGTTAGGACAAGCACAAAAAGAATTTAAAGACGGGTTGGACGACAGCAGTTCGAAGCCATCAGAGGATTCGTCAGATAGCTGACATCAACATTTTGAGAGGCTAAGAAATCTCAACGGCGGTGTTCTGTAGTCGTGATTGTCGACGTGCTTTTAGAATTCGACGTCGTTGACGTTCAGAAGCTCCACCCCACACGCCGTGCTCCACACGGTTGACTAAGGCGTATTCCAAGCATGGGACTTGAGAAACGCAGCCCTCACAGAGTTTCTTTGCTTGTTCGACTCCAACTCCGTCACTCGGGAAAAAAATTGATGGATGCTGGTTCGCGCAATTACCGATATTCATCCAAGTTGTGTCTGTGGAAATATGGCTCATGTCAGCACTCCAAAGATTGCGGCAACGCTTGTAGCTTGCCGGTCGTTACGACTATGACGCTCAAGGAGACTAAAAGGTTCCCTATTACTGCAGTTTTTATGAAATTTTTATTTCTTGATAGATGGAGCCATACAGCCAAAGGTTTATCGGCACTAAAGGTTCCGACTCTTCCCGCCGCTACAGTAAGGGACTCGTTGGCGAAGGAGCATCGGTGACTAACTTCGAAACTGAAGAAGAATTACCACCCCCCGAGACTGGTATACGAGTGGTGTATCTAGGACCGGTCTCTCCGCACTGGGATATACAAGGACTGTTTGGGGAACAAGCAGTTGTCGATGAGTTTCGACGTCGGACAATTGCTCGTCTGCAACTTCTTCCGCCGCATGACCCCCAGTTCCGACGTAATCGTGAGCGTGTGAACCGTGATGCGGAACGAGAAAATCTGCACCTCGAATGGGACTTAGGTGTCCCTGAAGAAGACGAAGAATAAACCTCGTTTATGAGGGTGCTGATAACTAACGATGATGGTGTCGCCTCAGAAGGTTTGTGGGCGTTAGCGAAACGGGTAGTGGACGCTGGATATGAAGCAGTGGTTGCTGCGCCCACAACTGATATGACCGGTATGGGTGCAGCGATCGGTGGGGATCTTCACGGCGGCAAACTTCGCGCCCAACGAATTGACCGAGACGACCTTGGTGACACGCCGTGCTGGGCGGTAGACGGACCGCCTGCTCTGTGTGTGATCATGACCCAACTAGGCGCTTTCGGAGACCCGGTTCCGATGGTGGTGTCAGGTGTGAACCCGGGCTTGAATTGCGGCCGGTCGGCGCTGCACAGCGGAACTGTGGGAGCTGCGCTCACCGCAGCCAACAATGGCGCCCATGGGATCGCGGTCAGCCTCGATGTAACAGATGCAGCGATGGAGTGGGGTACTGCGGTCCACCTCGTACCGGAAATGATTGAACGCCTTAGGTTGATCGAGAAGGGGCGCAGAGTTGTCAATATCAACGCCCCAAACATCTCGTTGACCGAAGCAGTGGGTGTTCAAATCACTGGGCTCGCGAAATGGGGGGATGCTGCAGGAACCTTGCAATCCTCCGGAGATGGATCTTGGTCGTTTGAACGACAGCCCGGTGATCCAAAACGACGGATCGCAGGCACCGATAATGCAGCTGTTAGAGAAGGCAGTATTTCTGTATCTGAGCTAGTTGGGTTGAAGGTTCAAACATCTGATTTGGACCTCACGGATCTCGCGCTCTAAAAACGTCTCCAGACCGAAATTCTGTTTACCAACTGTTCACCGGATTCATGTTCAACGTTCACGTCGTTGGAAGTTCCCGTTTGCATGGCGCAGATATGTTGCGTGCATGCACCTAAACCAACGTTTCCCCCGACGTATATCACTTGGATTCGCAGCGGTTCTGGTTGTCTTCGGAATGGTTGCTGCTTCATGTGGCAGCGACTCTGACTCTTCGACAGCACCTGAAACACCGTCGAATGACCTCGCAGAAGAAACATCAAGTGGAGTTCTTAGAGGATCCCTGATGATCACTGGTTCTTCAACCGTAGAGCCAGTGACGAACCTTCTCGCTGAGTCTTTCTCAGAGATACACCCCAATGTCGCCTTTTCAATTGCCGGACCTGGATCAGGTGATGGACATAAAGCGGCATGTGCAGGTGAAGTACCGATTTGGAACAGTTCACGCCAGATCAAAGACAAAGAAGTCGAATGCCTCGAAGAAAAGGGAATTGAGTTCATTGAATTCCGTGTCGGTATCGATGGTATCTCTGTCATTACCTCTGCTGAAAATGACGCGATTGAATGCTTAAACTTCGCTGACCTGTACAGCCTGGTCGGAACTGAATCCACCGGATTTGGCAAATGGTCCGACGCCAACGACTTGAATGCTGAAGTTGGTGGAACAGGACCTTTCCCGGACGGCCAACTAGAGATATTTGCGCCGGGAGAAGAATCTGGAACCTTTGACAGCTTTATTGAAATTGCGCTCGAGGATCTTTGGGAGGAACGAGCTGAAGCTGGGAAAGCCGACGCCAATTTCGCTGTTCGTCCGGACTACAACGCCTCTGCCAATGACAACGTCATTATCGACGGTATTGCAGGAAACAAGTACAGCCTAGGGTGGGTCGGTTTCGCTTTCGCCGACGAAGCCCGAGATCAAGTCCGACTCGTTGAAGTAGACGGTGGCGAAGGTTGCGTGGAACCGACACCGGCAAGCATCGCCTCCGCAGAATTTCCGATAGCCCGCTTCCTATACACCTACGTGGATGCAGCACAAGCCGATGATCTCGCAGTCAGCGGCTTTATTGACTACATGCTCAGCGAGGAAGGTCAGAGATATGTGGTTGAGGCGGGATACGTCAATCTGTCGGATGAAGATTTAGCCCAAGCCCGGGCGAACTGGGCAAACAAAGTAACAGGACGAACATTTTGAACCAGCAAAGACATTCGGTGCGTGATCGCAGCCCAGCAATCAGTGAACGAGAGTTCAGATGACTCCGCTTAACGCGGAAGATCTCCGAACAGCTCCCGGGCGCCGAGCACGAAGTGCCGGCGCTCGTTGGCTGTTCTTGTTTGCTTCCATAGCAACCATCGGAGTCAGTTGTCTGATTGTGTGGACGATTGCCTCTGAAGCCTGGACCTTCGCAAGTCAAGTGGAAGGTAGCCAGCTGCAAACAATTGGCTGGTTCCCGCGAAGAGGAATGTTCGATTTAAGCACACTGCTGGTGAATTCAGCTCAGATTTCCGTTGTCGCGATGTTGGTCGCGGTGCCATCTGGCCTCGCGGCAGCTGTATATCTTTCGGAGTACGCCCATCCGAAAACTCGGCGGGTAATTAAACCGACACTTGAATTGTTAGCCAGTGTCCCCAGTGTGGTCCTCGGTGTCTTCGCAATAAGTTTTATAACCCCAGCGGTGCTCTCTAGATTTTTCGAAGACATCAATTTCTTTAACAAGCTCGCTGCCGGAATAGCAGTCGGTCTGCTGGTCATACCGCTAATTGCATCCATTTCGGAAGACGCCTTGCGTGCCGTTCCCATGGCACTTCGAGAAGCTGCAAGCGGACTTGGCGCTCGAAAGGTGACCACCACGCTTCGGGTCGTGTTACCGGCTGCGGTGTCCGGACTGATGGCTGCGATTATCGTCGGTTTCAGCCGGGCTATCGGAGAAACAATGGTTGTCACCATTGCTTCAGGTGGTGGCGACACCTCGTTATTTGATTTAAGCCTCCAAGAATCTGGAGGAACCATCACGAGCGCGATGGCTGCATTGGGCTTTGGAACAGATCAAGTCGCGGGGAACGACTTAGCCTTTCAGAGCCTCTACTTCTTGGGAGCTCTTCTTTTCTTAATCACTTTGGGTCTTAATTTCATTGGTAATGCTGTCGTGCGTCGAATGCAGGAGCGTTACTGATGTCCTTGTTATCGAACCCAGCCCAAATTGCGCAAAGAGCGACAGATTCTCTTCAGTTGAAACGAAGGAACGATGTTTGGGGAACGACGTTCAAAGTATGTTTGTTTGCTCTTACTGCCTTTGCGATCCTGTTCCTTGCTGTCCTAATTGGCGTAATGGTGGTCGATGGGTGGCCGGTTTTGAGTAACCGCCTCAGCGTCTTTCTTTCTCAAGGATTTTCTCAACGCTCAGCGGGTGACGCAGGTGTTTGGCAAGGAATCATTGGGTCTCTCCAAATAGCCTTAACCACAGCCATTTTTGCTGTTCCTATTGGTGTCGCAACAGCTGTGTATCTCGTCGAATATGCCGAAGGCAGCCGATTCGCGAGGGTTGTGGAGTTGAACATCCGAAACCTCGCGGGTGTTCCGTCAATCGTTTATGGGCTTCTTGGTTTAACCGTCTTCGTTAAAACTCTTTCCGGCCTCACCCAAGGGAAAACTGTTCTTGCAGGAGGAATGACGTTGGCTGCAATGGTCTTGCCTATTGTCGTCATCACCTCGGTCGAGGCGCTCAAGGCAGTGCCAAGTGGGATTCGCGAAGCTGCGTACGGAGTTGGCGCAACGAAATGGGAAGTGGTCGCGCATCAAGTTCTACCGGCATCGATGTCCACCATCTTGACGGGAACGGTTCTTTCCCTTGCACGTGCTTTGGGTGAAGCGGCACCCCTAATCCTGGTAGGAGCCGCCACAGGCTTCCTCAGTTTCGGAGATGCGAACTTCATGGAAACCTTTACCGGACCATTTACAGCGCTTCCCGTTCTGATATTTAACTTTGCTCGCCAACCCGGCGAGGACTGGTCGGCCAACGCAGCTGCGGCCAGTGTGATCATTCTCGTCTTGATTTTGATGATTAACGGAACAGCTATTTATTGGCGTAATCGACTGGAGAAAAAGTGGTGAACATAGAGGAATCGAACGACAAATCGCTGGTGGGTCATACTCCTAAAGTTCCTGTTGCTAGGGCTGCGATGCGATCGCAAGACCATGCCGAAGCCCGAGATTTGGGGCAGGAAAAAGCTGCCAAAGTCTTTGAAATCAATGGACTACACGCCTACTACGGGGATTTCTGCGCTCTTCGAGATGTTCAACTTGATGTACATCAATCAGAAGTCACTGCTTTCATCGGACCGTCGGGGTGCGGAAAGTCAACTTTCCTTAGATGCTTTAACCGAATGAACGATCTTATTGAAGGCGCTCGCGTTGACGGAGAGATGCGTTATCACGGACTCGATTTATATGACCAAAACATTGATGCTGTTGAGGTACGCCGACGTATCGGAATGGTCTTTCAAAAGCCCAATCCGTTTCCAAAGTCGATATACGACAATGTTGCATTTGGCCCTCGCATCGGTGGCGTCAAGAAGTCGGAGCTGGACAACGTCGTTGAGAAGTCGCTGCGACGAGCGGCGCTATGGGATGAGGTTAAAGACCGGCTAGGGGACAGCGCTTACGGACTCTCAGGTGGGCAACAGCAACGACTCTGCATCGCTCGAGCAATCGCAGTGGAACCTGATGTGGTGTTGATGGATGAACCCTGTTCGGCGTTAGATCCCATAGCCACAGCTCGAATAGAGGAACTCATAGCGGAACTGAAGACTCAATATACGATTGTGATTGTTACTCACAACATGCAACAAGCTGCGCGCATTAGTGACCGTACAGCTTTCTTTTCTGTAGAGGTGAGCGACAGCGGTCGACGAACTGGACAGCTTGTTGAAATAGACAGGACCGAACAAATCTTTACCAATCCGGAAGATCCGCGAACTGAGGCGTATATCACCGGCCGGGTGGGCTGATGGCGCAGATCTATGGTCTATAGGGAGGCAACCGATGTCTGAGAATGAAGAGACTCGATCCGAATTTCATCAACTTATGGATGAAGTGCGCAGCGACCTTGTACGGATGGGAGGGTTAGTTACCGAGGGCATAGCTTCGGTAACTGTCGCTCTGCTCGCAAATGATTTAGCTATGGCAGATCAAATTTCTACTCAAGATGATGAAATTGACCTGCTTAGCGTCGAAGCAGAAGAGAAGTGCATTCGAATGCTTGCCCTCCAACAACCAGTTGCTGTCGACCTAAGAACCATCCTCACTGATCTGAGGATGGTGTCTGAAATTGAACGGTCGGGCGACCTAGTTTCCAATATTGCGAAGGGAATAGGGCGAATACAAGGCGTTGAATTGGAACCTCGGTTGCGAGGCCTCATTGATCGTATGTGCGAACAGGCTGTGCGATTGACAACTCTTGCGATTGACTCGTATGCAGATAAAGACGCAGCACTCGCCGGCGCTCTAGGCGAACTAGACGATCGGCTAGACGAACTGCATAATGATTACATCGACACTGTGTTTTCTTCTCGCTTTGACCGGTACATCACCACGCAACAGGCAGTGCAGTTAGCCGTTATTGGCCGTTTCTACGAACGCATTGGTGACCATGCCGTCAACATAGGAGAACGGGTCCAGTACCTGGTTACCGGAGAATTACCTGAGCACAAGGGCGCCCAACGCGCCCGGATCCGACGTGAACGGAGTGAGGAAGTGTGATTTTCGCCGTAACAGCAGTGTTCATAGTGATTTTACTGGTTGGAGGGTTGCGCTTTGGCGCGTTGAAACGAGAGTTGTTAGCGCGCCAAAGAATCGTAGAGACATCCGTTAATGACGAATTATCAGCGTCTAACGAGGCGCTCATACAATTACTTATGGCTTTTGACAAATTGCGTGCAGGAGTGGTTGTAGTCGACGGTGATGGTAACGAAGTCGCTCGAAACGAGGTTGCTACTCGATATCAAGATGCGCGGCATTCTGAGTCGCTTGTTGAGCGGGCACTGGTAGAAACCTTAGAACTCGCTAAGCAAGGAGATTCCATCGATCGGATCGTAGAATTTTCAGGACCACCGGAACGCACGGTCAAAGTGCGAGGTCGACCGTTGATGAGTGAACGGCAGCAGATAGCTGCTGTGGCGATTGTCGAAGATTTAACCGAAAGTGTTCGGCTGGACAAGGTTCGTAGAGACTTTGTTGCCAATTTGAGCCATGAACTCCGCACGCCTGTCGGCGCGATCGCTCTTCTTTGCGACACTCTTGTTGGTGAAGAAACGACCGAAGTCAGAGAGCGTCTCGCCAAACGGATTAGTTCCGAGACAGAGCGCGTAGGGCATATTATCGATGATCTATTTGAACTCAGTCGAGTCGAACTGGACGGTGATCTGCGAAAAGAAAAAGGCGATATCGGAGCTTTAGTACAAGAAATTGTCGATCAACATCAGCCAATGGCGAATTCGTCCGCTGTGCATGTTTCGTACGACAGGCCTACTAGTGCTGTCAACGTGGCGATGAACGCAGGACAAATTTCTAGGGCAGTCGGAAACTTAGTTGATAACGCCATCAAATATTCTGGGCCCGGAGGGTCTGTGGCGATAGCAGTAAAGGAATTTGACGACAAAGTTGACGTAGAGGTGACCGACAATGGAATTGGAGTGCCTCGAGGAGAGTTCGATCGCATTTTCGAGCGTTTCTATCGTGTCGATAAAGCGCGAAGTCGGGCGACAGGCGGCACAGGGCTCGGACTCAGTATTGTCCGACATGTGATTGCAAACCATGGGGGAGAAGTTCTGGTCGAATCAAACGAGGGTGAAGGTTCTGTATTCACACTCTGCATTCCAAAGGAGACTGATCTGTGACCTATGTGTTGGTCGTAGACGACGAGCCGGCGTTCACAGAAGCACTGAGTATTAGCTTGGAGCGAGAAGGCTTCGTTGTCCGCACTGAATCCGATGGCCCAGCTGCCATTGCGTCATTCGACGAACAAGTCCCTGATCTTGTCCTTTTGGATGTGATGCTTCCTGGAATGTCTGGCATTGATGTGTGTCGTGAAATTCGAAAGCGATCGGCTGTCCCGGTAATCATGGTTACTGCTAAAAGTGAAGAGATAGACGCCGTTGTCGGTCTTGAGGTAGGAGCTGACGATTATGTGACCAAGCCCTATCGGCTGAAAGAGCTTGTCGCGAGGATGCGAGCAGTGCTGCGCCGACAGTCCAAAGACGAAGATGCCGGTGAAGCTTTCGAAGTCGGAGTGGTCTTTGCTGAAGGTGGAGTCCACTTAGACCTAAACAGACACGAACTTCGAGTCGACAATAAATTCGTGCCGCTAGCACTTAAAGAATTTGAGCTCTTGGCCTACCTGATGGAAAATTCAGGCCGGGTCGTAACGCGAGAAAGTCTTATGCAGAACGTGTGGGGGTACGACTACCTCGGCGACACCAAGACTATTGACGTTCATATCAAGAGGTTGCGATCGAAAATTGAGGTGGATCCTTCCGAGCCAAGCCTTATATCAACGGTGCGCGGCGTCGGTTACCGGTTTGAACGTAAACAAACTGCTGAGTGATTCCCGCAGCTGCTGTTATGCAGGTGTTTTTGATGAAGTTCCGTTATTGAACGGACATTAAATAAAAAGCAAACATTCCGCCACTAAGACGCGTTGAGATACTACGTTGCCGGTCGTGGCCCGACCCCCCGGTACCGCTGACCGTCAAATGCCAACAGGAGCACGCGCAGCTCTCGTTGTCGCGCTGATCTACCTGTTTCTGGTCGGTGTTTCCTCCCTCGAGGCTGGCATCAAGATCATGGGCGCCGACACCCAAGAACGCCTTTTCTCCGCTGTGAGCAACCCCATAGCGGGATTATGTGTAGGCATCCTAGGAACCGTGCTCGTGCAATCGTCATCAGCCAGCACTTCAGTAATAGTCGGTCTTGTGGCATCTGGCGCACTAGGTGTTGAGCAGGCCGTTCCAATGGTCATGGGAGCCAACATAGGAACCACCGTCACCAACACGCTCGTCTCATTAGGACATGTTCGCCAATCAGCAGAATTCAAACGAGCGTTCGCTGCTGCAACCGTCCACGACTTCTTCAACGTCTTAGCTGTTTCGATTCTTCTTCCGATCGAACTGATCTTCAAACCAATATCAGGAATAGCGAAATGGATAAGCGAACTCCTCGTCGGTTCCGGAGGAACCGAATGGAAAAGCCCGGTAAAGAAATGGGTAAAAGAACCCGTTGGATGGCTGAAAGACCTTTGGGACCAGTTCGGAGCGTCAGGCAACGTTAAAGGTGCCCTCATGGTCGCAACGGGACTCGTGATCGTCTTGATAGCTCTCGCCTTGGTCACCAAAAACATGAAAGCCCTCGTGGCAGCGCGAATTGAAAGATCCCTCAACGCGATCCTCGGCAAAGCCGGGGGACTAGTAGCTCTCGTGGTCGGCATCATCGTGACGATCGCCGTGCAATCCTCAAGTATCACAACCTCAATACTGATACCGCTTTCAGCAGCTGGAGTGCTGACCCTACGAAACGCCTACCCAGTCACACTGGGCGCAAATGTAGGAACGACCATTACGGCGTTGCTCGCTGCTCTTGCAGCCTCAAGTCCCGACTCGTTGACCGTAGCTTTAGCGCACACGACCTTTAACGTCATCGGCATTCTGTCTTTGTACGCCCTACCGTTCTTCAGAGAAGTTCCAGTGATCGCAGCGACAGCCATGGCCGAGATAGCTGTCCGAAGACGAGTTCTAGCGGTCTGTTATGTCTTTGGCATGTTCATTGTTGCACCTCTGATCGGGGTAGCTATCCTTCGATAAGGGAACGATTTATATGGTGCTTTCATTTTTTAGATCAGGAGACAGCGGATTAGATCATGTGGTAACGCGATCAGTTGCCATGGTCAATGATGCACGTCACTCATTTGATATGGCTTGTATGGCTCTTATGAGCGGAGCCGATCCACAATCAGTATCAGATGATGTGCGGGAAACTGACCTGCGTATAAACGCTAATGAACAACAACTTCGCAGTGAACTTGCTGTGCACATCAGCGTTCACGGACCCAACGACATAGGCGAAGTAATAGGTCTCATTTTGTTGTTAAAGAAAATTGAACGCGTCGGCGACCACGCAAAAAACATTCTTGATCTCGCTGAAAGCGGAGTTTCATTCTCAGATGAACCCGACATCAATGAGCTACTAGAAGAACGCCGAACTGTTTCAGGTTTCTTTGCGGAGGCCAGCGAAATACTGGCGGAACACGAAGGGATACCCGAAGGGTTCCGTGATCGGCTGGGGGAGATGACTTCTCAAATCCAGGCCCGCATCGACGAATATATGACGTCAGATCAACCAGGTCATCAGGTTGTCCCCCGAGCCGTGTATCACCGGTACCTTAAAAGAATTGTCGCCAACCTGAATAGCGCTGTCCTTGCAGCCGCTGAACCCGTGCGAATCATCGACTCAACTGATTGACCACGACAGAATTCATCGACCTGTCAGTAGCTGGCGAGAGCCGGCCCTAAGGTAAAATTGTGGAAGAGGAACAACACTCCTCAAATGCAGCCTCCCAAATCAGCGAAGGCGTAGCCAACGAGAGTGAAACAGCACCCAAACGCGTCTCCCTGGGCCCCTTCGCCCGTTTAGCGAGAGTTCAACTTGTTTCGGCCGCTGGAGATGCCCTGTTCACGATCGCTCTCGCTGGATCTTTATTTTTTAATCTCGACCCCGACGCCGCTAGACCAAAGGTGGCCTTGTATCTCCTATTGACCATTGCACCTTTTGCGATCGTCGGACCCCTCATTGGCCCCATGATTGACCGGCTGCGTGGAGGCCGGCGAGCCATGGTCATCGTCAGCGGTATGGGCAGAGCTGTGCTGGCTTTTTTAATGATCCGCCACCTTGACTCACTACTTCTCTTCCCAGAGGCCTTCGGAGCGCTCGTTTTAGGCAAGACCTATCACGTAGCAAAAAGCGCAATCGTCCCAGGACTTGTCCGTGGCCACGAAGACCTCGTAGAAGCCAACTCCAAACTTGTCCTCCTGAGCGGACTTGGTGGCGCACTCGCGGCCGGACCGGGATTGCTTCTAGCGCTAATTGGATCAGAATGGGTACTCGGCGCAGCGATGATTGTGTTCGGAGCAGTCGTTCCCCTAGGTGCTCGACTACCAAAAACCTCCATAGCGCAAGAACCAACCCCCCAAGATGAACGAAGCGACCTGCGCAGCGCTGGCATAGTGCTTGCTGCCTCAGCCATGGCCATATTGCGCGGAATGACAGGGTTCACCCTTTTCCTTGTCGCTTTCTGGCTCAGACGAGAAGAAGCGGCCACCATATGGTTCGGATTAATGGTTGCATCAAGTGCACTGGGAGCTTTTATAGGAGCAATCTCAGCACCACAACTGCGGCGGCTCGTTAAAGAAGAATACTTACTTGGTGGAGTGTTAACAATCGCCGCTGTAGTCGGGGTCTTTGCCACATTCCCAGGTGACCGGACGGCTGTGCTTGCATTCGTGTTAGCTGTCGGATTCGCAGCAGGGCTAGGAAAACTTTCTTTCGACGCCATTGTGCAACGAGACGCACCGACAGTAAATCAAGGCCGCTCGTTCGCAAGGTTCGAAACACGATTTCAGCTCTTTTGGGTTCTAGGTGCCCTCATTCCCGTCACTGCACCCAATGGTGTGCTGCCCCTGCGAGCTGGGCTTCTGATTCTGGCGCTTTCCAGCGGCTCAGCAGCCTTTCTCTACTTGGGGGGCTTAATAGCGTTAGCCCGAGGTAAACGAACTCCGTCGCGAGTTATCGCAGATCAAGTTTGGACTGAAAAGAGATACCAAAATCTCAATAAGCGGTTACCTCGATGGATGGTACGAATAATTCCCACTCCATCGCGACGCGAAAAACCTCAATCTTGATCTAATTCCGGCAAATCAATCCGAGCAAGCCATAAGCCGGGGGCATCAACCTCATTCGGGGTTGGAAGCGCCTCTGAGTCATTCCACAGACGCGCCAGCGTTGCTTCGTCAGCTCGATCTAGGACACCGGAAATAAATGCTGAGCCGCGGTCAACCAGTTCTGAAGTGATTTCAACTCCAAATAGTTTCTCAACGAATTTGTCTCCGGCGCTTGTGGTGAACCGGCGACGTCGAACAACTTCTGAAAGCGAGTCATACGAACTCAACAAACCCTGGGCAACACGTTCAACGACATAATCGACATAGCCCACAACCACCGCCAGAAGCGCCTCAAGGTCCGGGATAACTGCGCTTTGAGCATCAGACCGCAATGCTCCCAACAAATTTTCTGGGTCACCTAACGCGCTCTGTAATTGCTTTTGTAAGTCCGCTGGATCACCACTCCCGATGTCTAAATCCATAAAGCGATCTTCGAAGCCACGCGGGTCGGTTTGGAAGCCATCAACATAGCGTTGCAATAATTGTTCAAAAGCTGTCTTGATGTGAGGTACAGACAACACTGAATGGGTTGCCATTTCGCTGATACACACCCACAACTGCACATCATTCGAAGGAAGCGACCACTCCTCAGCGAAAAGCTTAATGTTGTCGACCAATATAAGAATTCGATCCTCAGGGCGGGGAATTGGCAGGGCGTAACTTCCGAAGGCTGTAGTAGCCAGGTGCCCTGCTATTGAACCGGCACTCATTGCCATCATCATCGGGTTAAGTGCTTTGAGGAGGCCATCAAGGATTTGAGCCTCTGCATCAGGCACATCTGACGGCAGTGTCCCTTTTGTTAATCGTTCAGCGAGACGATTCAACAACGGCTGATATGCGTCCAATGTTGCATAGGCCCACTCAGCGCGAGTTGCTGCCTCTATCGAAAGAGGCCGTCCTAAAGCGCCCACTTGCAAGGACGTGATGTTTGTGACGTGCAATTCGGCAACCCTGGCCAACTCAGCCAGTTCAGCTCTTTGAATCGGATCTACATTTGGCTCAGATTTCCCTTCGGTAGCAATCTGATGGGCAAATTGACGCGCCATGTCCCAGGCAATTGGACCTTGACTGTTAAAGATTTTTCCAAGGTCACCGAAGAATGGAAGACCACCAAAGGGGTTATCTTCATCAAAAGGGTCGTCACTTGCCACACCCGCATGGTAGGCCGGTGCGTGTACAGCTTCACACTAGTTAACTGAATAGCTGAAATACCGAAGCGAGAAACTTGATGACATCAGTTGCGATCTCGGGAGCAGAAGGCGCATTACGTTCCCGAATTTCTGAAGCGTTAACCCAAATCTTTGATGAAGTAATTGGATTCACACCCGAAGCAGAAGATGTGTCCCTGTCTGACATTGAAGCCATCGTTTATCTGGCATTCTCCGATGACTCAGATCAAAGCAACTTGATAGGCCTTTTAGAACTCGTTACCGAAGCTGAAATTTCTCAGGTAATCATCGTTTCCAGTGCCATGGTTTATGGGGCATGGCCTAACAACTCGGTCCCCCTATCAGAAGATGCGGCAGTTCGACCTAACCCAGAATCAGCCTTCGCAGTCCATCAAGCTGACGCGGAAAGAACAGCTCTTGAGTGGGCCGACCTTGACCCTGAGCGGAGGGTGACGATCTTGCGGCCGACAGCTGTCGCATCTCCAAACGCTTCAGGACTCATCGGTGAGGCGCTGCTTGCCGCTGCACCTATCAGGACCCGACGAGATGACCCGCCACAACAGTTTGTTCACTTAGACGACGTTGCAACAGCGGTTGCAACAGTGATCCAACTCGATGACTCAGGAGTTTATAACGTTGCTCCCGACGGGTGGCTTACAGCTCGAGACGTTCGGGACCTAGTAGGGGCCCGACCGATTATTCGACTTCCGATTCCTTTACCGGGTCGCTTGGATCGCTATGTTGCGCGACGCGTCGGACATCAAGCGCCGACCGGCCTTTTGCCTTACACCCGGTATCCCTGGGTTATTGCTAATGATCGTCTACGAAGTACAGGATGGGCGCCACGCTACGGAAATGATCAGGTTTTCGTAGCGGCGGAAGCTGGAATGCCATGGGACTCGATGAACGCCAAACAGCGACAAAATGTGTCCCTAGGCCTAGGAGCAACAGTAATTATGGCTCTGTTATATGGCCTTGGTAGATGGCTAAAACGAAGCATGCTACGAAACACAAACTAGTCCAGTTCCCCAACCTCAATATCAAGCACGAATAGTCGATTAGCTCGCCAGATTCTGATCGGAGATGTAGCACCGGGCTGAAGCATCCGAGCATCGACTACGAGTCCACCCATATCCAAAACAAGTTGCCCGTCCAGCTCCACAACGACGTCGCCTACCTTGATCCCGCCGCTCTCGGCTGGGCCACCAAAATCAACCGACTCGACTAGAACTCCAGCATTGTGGCTAGGAGGTAAAAGCCGGGTCGGCGCATCTGAACCACGTATCCCGAGTCGCCCATGTCTGGCTTTGCCCCACTGAATAATGTCGCTAGCAACGTGGTGCGCGATTTCTATAGGCGTGGCAAAACCTAAACCTTCAGCCCCAACATCAGTAACAGCAATAACCGTGGTGATACCTACCAGTGCTCCACGAGCATCAACCAACGCCCCGCCCGATGATCCTGGGGATATAGGAGCATCAGTTTGTACTAACTCATATAGCCAATCTCCCTGAGGTGACTGCAGTCTCCGGTTCGTGGCGCTAATTACGCCGACAGTGACGGTGGGACCACCTCGCAAACTTAAGGGCGACCCAATCGCGATAGCAGTTTCACCGGCACGAAGTGACGTCGAAATACCCAACGTCGCTGGCACAAATTTGTATTCTTGATCAGTCGTAGCTCGCAAAACCGCAACATCAGTGAGTCGATCTGATCCGACGAGTATGGCCTCAACAACCGTTCCATCAGCAAAAATCAGACGGTACTTATCACCGTTCTCTACCACGTGAGAATTTGTTATGAGATGTCCGTCATCTCGAAAAATAACTCCAGACCCTGAACCGACAACACGACCGGATCGGACCACCTGGACACCCACCACACTTGGAGTTACTTTCGCTGCGACATCTGCCACAGGAACAAACCCCGTCCCTCCCTCTCCCGAAGTCGAGACGGTAGCGGTAGCAATTTCACGCTCAATAACTCGTTCAACGACTTTCGGTGAGGACCCAAAGGTAACTCCGACAGCGAGCGCCATCACCACAGCACCGATGACCGCTCCAATGAGCCCCGCCCCAAAAAGTTTTCGCTTCCCCGCAGGACGCTGGGAATTGGTAGACAAATACTGGAGCTCACTGGGATGGCGCCAAATCCGATCGTCGGGGTGGAGCGCATATTTACTGGTAGGGGCATCCTCGGTCGTCGCGCTTTGATCATCTGGAATTTGAGACCAATCAATCGAATTCTCTAATGCCCACACCTCTCGGAAATTGTCCGAACGACCCTCGTCCGCTGTTTCGTCTGGATCTTGGCCAGGGTCGTTGGTTATGCCCACACCCCAAAACGTACATAGCGAATCACTATTCTTACCCGCGGCCTGGCCAAGCGATAGGGAGGTGCCCCTTCGTCGGCGTACCATAAGCAATGTGTCCCATCATCAAAGTAATGATTCCTGGGTTGTACTAACCCCCGATGAGTTGCAGATCGGTGAAATCTATGACTGGTGCGTCCACCGATCAGGAGGCGCAATAGTACTTTTCTCCGGAACAGCTCGTGATCACGCTGAAGGCAGAGACGATGTTTCATTGCTCGAATACGAAGCTTATGAAGAACATGTCGAGCCGCGCTTGGAAGCCATAGTTGAGGAAATGCGTAACCTATGGCCCGATATTTTGAAGGTTGTAATAGCCCATCGAACTGGCCCCCTCGAAATCGGTGAAAGCTCAGTGGTGGTAGCTGTGTCATCACCGCACCGTCCGGAAGCATTCGAAGCTGCCAGATTCGGTATCGATACCTTAAAAGCGACCGTTCCAATCTGGAAAAGAGAAGTTTGGAGAGACGGCGAAGATTGGGGCCTGGCAGCCCAAGACATCCAAGACGTCCCGTCGACCGAACAAAATCCAGAAAGATCATTGTGACGCCAATCGCTTTTCTCGGCTTAGCGGTAGCCATCACTCTTGTTGGTTCACTGTTTCTTATGATTGGAAGTCGAAAACGGACACCATGGGATTCGAGTATTAACGCATTTCAAAAACGACTCGACGCGTTAGCGCCCGATAAAGATCAAGTGATTGGACCAACAGGCGACGACTCCTTAACCGGTGAGGGAGGGAATTCCGCTGGCACGTGACCTAGCGATCGACCTCGGCACCGCTAACACGTTGGTGTACGAACGTGGACGCGGCATCGTTCTTAACGAGCCGTCAGTAATAGCTATGAATGAACGCACCGGCGACGTATTGGCAGTTGGTCGTGAAGCATGGCAAATGATCGGAAGAACTCCGTCCTACATCGTCGCTATCCGACCATTACGAAAAGGTGCCATCACCGACTTCGATACGACACAACGGATGATCAGGTTGATTCTTCAACAGGTTGGTGTCGGCCGGTTCGGAAAGACCCGGGTCGTGGTATGTGTTCCTTCAGTCATCACCCCAGTTGAACGACGGGCAGTGACCGATGCTGCGCGCCGAGCCGGAGCTAGTGACGTTCGCCTCATTGACCAACCAATGGCTGCTGCGATTGGGTCTGGTTTGCCGATTCACGAGCCGATAGGAAATATGGTTATCGACGTGGGTGGCGGAACTGCAGAAACTGCGATGGTCTCGATGGGAGGGATCGTTTCGCTGAAAGCTATAAGGGTCGGCTCGTTCGATTTCGACTCAGCGTTACAGAGCCACGCCAGACGTGTTCATGGTGTCGCTATCGGCGAACGAACAGCTGAAGAAATTAAAGTTCAAATAGGATCGGCGTGGGCAGTCGACGATGAATTTGATGCTGAAGTAAAGGGACGAGATCTCACCACTGGGTTGCCGCGCACATTCATATTGACCCCCGATCAAGTCCGTTCGGCGCTCGATGAGCCGGTGCAAGCAGTAGTCGACTCGGTTGTTGATTGTCTCAGCCAGGCACCACCAGAGCTCTCTCAGGATTTATTGGTTCACGGCGTCCATCTAGTTGGAGGCGGAGGTTTGTTAAAAGGGCTTGCTCAACGAATAGAAAATGATGCCCGCGTGCCCGTACGAACTGTGCGAACGCCAATGGAAGCTGTAGTTCTGGGCGCAGGTCGTGCGCTAGATGATTTCGAATCACTCTCAGCAACCTTCAATACTTATGGCAACCGTTGATAACTGTCGCGTGGCTTTGAGTACGCCACCGAAATATCGGCTGATGTCTCTTATTGTCGTGTGTTTATTAGCGTTTAGCTGTTCAGATCAAGGCGAGAATCTCTCCGATATCGAAGATCAACAACCACTGTCGGTTGAACGATCAGTTGGCTTCGATGGAGACATCATCGGGCTCGGAGTTATCGCAAATTTGACTGGGCAAGGCGCGTCACTAGACCGAGCACGGTTGACGGGAGTTTCCGCATATTGGTCAGACGTCAACGCGCAAGGAGGAATAGGTGGGAGATACGCCGTCGAACTAAACGTCATCGATCACAGCGGTAACCCCGGACTGGCGGAAGAGTCTGCGCCCGAATTACTAGACAAGGTCCTTTCCTTAGCATTTATAAATGAGACCGCACTTGGAGCCGTTCACCCTTTTCTTGTTGAAGGCAAAGTGCTTGGTGTAGTACCTACATCAACATTGGACTGGGAATCCGATACCAGGTTCTTAACCCACAGCCCCCCAATCGAAGCTGTGGTCCTAGCGCTTTTCGAAAACGCCCCCTTGTCCAAATGGTGCGTTATCACTGATGGCTCACCACTCGGCGTGGGGCTCAGAAGGTCCACACCTCAAGCAGCTTTGATTGCTGCGGCAGAATTCGTCACTCTCATTGGAATAGAAGAAGACCTCACATCCGCAGTATCAGCCGCTGCTTGCGAACACGTTCTCGCCGAAGTGTCAGAAGAATTTCAAGAAAAACTGATCAGTTCACTGCCAGCTAACCGAATTGTTTACCGTCTCGCCGGCTCAACCGACCCGGTAATTGAGCGAAGCGATCTCAAATTCTCCTACATCGACTCGGGCCCATCTTGGGATGTTGACTCAGCAACCGGGATGCGACCATTTTTAGCAGCGATGCTGCGCCATGCTCCAGATGCCAAGGCCGACACAAGAACGCGTGATGGCTATGTCTCACAAATACGACTACACCAACTCTTGGAAAGAGCCGTACAACGTGGTGACCTAAGACGTGCATCTTTATTTGACGCCGGTCAAACACACACTCGTATTCAAATGTTTGGCTTAGCCGAAGAAATAGATATGTCGCTCGAAGAACCGCCGCTCCCGAGGACCATGAATGTTCGAGTCAAAGTAAACGATGACGACGGCTCAGACGAGCGAGGGTGGAAGCTCGAGCAAACACTGCGTTCCCAAAACGTGATGGCACTTGCAACTGAAATAGCTGACTAGAAAGTCCCATATGACATCGAAAAGATGTCCTGTGACAGCATGAATTTGTTGTTCTCGGTGAGTTAACGCAGTGCTACGAGCTACGTGTGTTTACGGCTCATCAAAATGAGAAGAGCCAGAAAAGCGAGCCGCCGGATCTGCGTTCTGTCACCGATAACCGCCAAAAGACAATCCAAACTGCTTTTCGACCCTCACGGACCCAGCTTCGAAAGCTCCTAGGGCTACGCATCGAATAGCAACATCAGCCGCACTCACAAAGGCTTAAGATTTATCTTCATCCCCGAGATGATCAGCTACTGCAGCACCTCAGCGCTACAACCCCAGATTGTTCTTGCTCAACTAATCGCTGTCTGCAAAATCAACGCTGCTGCGATTGCTAAGAGTCCAACAATCAACGTAATTACTAAACCGCCTAAAATAGAGAAGGCACCCAGGCCTAAAAGAGCGACAAACTTTTTCCATACAGAGGCCGGTTTATATTCCTGAGAAGGCAAAATCCGGCGCGGATCATTCAAATTAGACGAGCGTGGCGAAGCTAAGGCCTGATCAAGATCAACGAAACTTTCGGGTAACGAATCTGAGACCGGGACTGCCTCCACAGGTGCCGTCAATTTTGGGTCAGGTTGCATATCGTTCATTAAATTCATCCAAGCCGCGTGCCGTTACACGGGTACATCGTGGCACGCTTATAACCAATGTCCGAGTCGACCATCAATGAGAATAGTTCTCCTCTGCGGGACCCAGCATTGATTAACCGTCGAGCTCCTGTTTGGGCTGTGGTCATTGCAGCCGTTTTGACTGCAGGGTTGCTAATAGTTATAGCGCTTGACCGCATCTCTATTACATCGAAAGTTTTGACAAGCCCAGGAGCAACTAGAGAAATCGGTCCGATGTTGCAAGTAGATCCCGCAAACAGCTTCAACGCTGAAGGCCAAATTGAGATGGTCACCGTGAAATCTAATCTTCAACCTTCGATACTTGAACTGGTTGGAGGCTGGCTCGACGACTCAATAAAAATTTCAGAGCGACACGAAATTTTAGGCGACAGGACCGTTGAACAAAACCGCACCCTTGGCCAGGAACAAATGGCACGAAGCCTCGATATCGCTGCCCGGGTAGCCCTAGAACGAATCGGCTACGACGTGATCTCAGAAGCAGGAGCGCTAGTAATACAGATAGTCCCAGACACTCCAGCTTTTCGAACCGTAGATCGCGGTGATGTCATTATCCAGGCAGAAAACACTGAAATAAAGACGTCGCGTGATTTAGGCGAACTGGTGCGCAACAAATCACCAGGCGACAGTTTTTCGTTTTCCGTTCTTCAGATAGACGGAACGACTCGCGAAGAAACAGTGACACTTTCAGAGCGAAATGGAAATGCATTTCTAGGAGTTTCAATCAGCACCTATGTCGAAATGGACGAATTACCTTTCACCATTGATTTCCAAGTTGAACGCGTAGGAGGACCTTCGGCTGGGCTCAGCCTGACTTTGGCCCTGTTGGAGCGAATGCTTCCCGGAGAGCTCCTTGGAGGTTTGACAGTAGTAGCGACCGGTACTGTCGACCCATTGGGAAATATTGGTGCAGTTGGTGGTGTTGAGCAGAAAAGCCATGCTGTGATGCGAAATGGGGCAGATATATTTTTCGTCCCCGCCGCGCAGGTGGATGAGGCAAAAGCCGTGCTCGGCGACATGATTGAAGTTATTGGTGTCGAGACACTCGACCAGGCATTATCCGAACTTCGCTCTATAGGTGGAGACCTAACGGGAATCGAGTTTGTTGGTCAGTAAAAAAATTGGGCTCCGACCGACCATCCGCGCACAGCTTAGATCGATCGGTACTCTCGAACAGCATGGTTCAGTACGCCGAAGGGGCGTTTGGAATTGATCCAGATGCGGTAGCGCACGCTGAATTCGCTCACGTTTTTCGCGGCTACTCCATCGAAGAGGTCAGATCCTTCCTAGGAGATGTTGGAAGCGAATTGCATCGACTGAAAAGGGAACTTGCTGAGGAGCGAGCAGCCCAGAAAGTAGTTGCCAGTTCACCCCAATCGACCGAAGAGGATCAAGACCCGCCGACAACTTCAGTAGGTCCGGGGACGGTTATCGACTTGCAATCCCACCGCCTCACTATTCAACGCCAAGACTCTTTGGACGAATTCGATCCTGAAACCTCCACGGACCTATATGGAGGAGATGATCGAACGGGAGCACACGAGATTGTGCCGTTCCCCAGCGCCGCTCCCGCTCCGAGAAGGGCCGTCATCGACGAACTGTTCGCTCGCCTCGGCCCACCTCAACTTGATGATGTCGAATGGGCGAAAGAAGTCCTCATCCGCACGGGTGAAATCCCCATCTCTGCGCCATCTCCTTATGACTCGCTACATGGCGAAGCAGAAACAATCCTTGATCATCATGACCGCCTTCGAAGCACAGTGACCGAGCTTTCCCGCTCCGCCGTCGGACAACTGAAAAGAAACCTTGCAATCCGACTTGAGAGCCTTCTGCCGGAGCTAAGAGCTTCTTCATCAAATACCTACGAGATGTCACGCTTGGTCCCCAAAACAATGGATGATGAGCTGGTCGAAGGTTTCACCCCTTTCGTGGCTGCCGCAGCAAAATTTGGGGCGGGTGGAATACAAATCAATGTTGACGGTATACCGAGCAAAGTTGCTAAAACCATGGGGGATTGGTTACGTGATCGACTTGAGGCCCATTTAGATGATGATGTTGCTCTCGAGGTTCGACTTCGAGCTGTATACCGGGAGTGGAAAAAATCTGCGGTGGACCTGATTGCCACCGACGCCATTGCGGAAGCCTTTGCCCTAGGGCTGTATGTGGCAATCCCGCAGGATGCCCAAATAACGTGGGAACTACCGGCCGATGGTTGCTGCGGCGACGCTTGCCACACCAATGGATTGGCCTCAGGCCGCGCAAAAGGTGAAGAGTTCCCATCAGGCCATCTGCTTCCGCCAGTCGGTCCCGGATGTCGAAGCCTGGTCGTGCCCGAACGCCAGTAAGATTCCAGGTATATGCAACCTCCTGAGCAAATGAAATCACGCCGACGCCGAACCAGCCGAGGGCGAGTGCTACTCGGCTTCGGAGGCCTAGCCATTTTTCTGTTCTTCACCTCGATCAGAGGCCTTGCCGGCTTCTGGACCGAATATCTATGGTTCGACAGCCTTTCGTTGTCATCAGTATGGACTTCGGTGCTTTGGGCAAAGATCGGCCTTGGTCTTTTGTTCACTGCAACATTTTTCGTATTGCTCTGGATGAACTTGTACATAGCAGATCGTCTTGCGCCAAAGGTCCGACCACCTGGGCCAGAAGACGAACTTTCTCGGAGATGGCAACAATTTACTTCCTCCCGAACTGTCCTCATTAGGAGTTCTATCTCACTCTTGTTCGCCCTCCTCGTTGGCGCAGGAGTCTCTTCTCAGTGGCAAAGTTGGTTGTTCTTTACCAACCGAGTCGATTTTGGAATCGTTGACCAACAGTTCGGTATTGACGTCGGCTTTTACGTTTTCCAGCTTCCGTTCTTGACATTCGTCGTCAGTTGGGCGTTTGCCGCGATAATTGTGATTTTTGTCGTCACAACTATCCAGCATTACCTCAACGGCGGTATTCGTCTGCAAGGTCAAGCCGGATCTCGAGTTACCCCACAAGTGAAAGCGCACTTGTCGCTTCTTCTTGGGCTGCTGGCGTTGGTAAAAGGGGCTGGTTACTACTTGGACCGGTATGAACTAACGCTTTCGGAACGAGGCTTTGTCACAGGAGCTACCTACACCGACGTAAAAGCACAATTGCCGGCGCTTCAGCTACTCATGATCGTTAGCATCTTTTGCTTCGGGTTGCTTATCTTTAACATATGGCGTCGAGGGTTTACTTACCCCATTATCGCCGTTGGCCTTTGGGCATTGGTCGCCAGCCTCGCTGGCACGATCTACCCCGCATTGGTCCAACGCTTTCAAGTGGAGCCATCAGAATCAACAAAAGAAGCGCCTTACATCGAACGTAATATCGAGATGACCCGCATAGCTATGGGTCTCGACAAGGTGATGCCCCGCAACTTCGATTACGTACCCACTCTCACCGCAAGTGAAATAGAAGAGAATCTTGCAACCGTTCGTAACGTGCGGCTCTTAGACCCGGCGGTCATGCGAGATACCTTCCAACAAACTCAGGGTATTAAGAGCTTTTATGACTTTCGCGACATAGATGTCGATCGATACGAAATCGATGGACGAACAACTCAGGTTGTTTTAGCCGCAAGAGAGTTGAAACAAACGGACTTACCCAACAACTCATGGGAATCTGAACATATAGCTTTTACCCACGGATATGGGATTGCCGCAGCGCCTGCGAACGCTATCGATGCGAATGGTCGGCCCGACTACGCGCTCGCTGACATACCGGTAACTGCAAATCCGGGTGCTGAGTCTTTAGATGTTGATATGCCAGGCCTCTATATAGGTGAGGGCCTCGATGGTTACGCCATCGTTGGTGCAGCTCGTGACGAGGTCGACTTCCAAGACAATGATGACAAAACTGAAGTAACTCGCTACAACGGAGCTGACGGAGTAGATATTGATTCACTTCCGAGAAAACTTGCTTTTGCTCTAAAATTTGCAGAGCCAAACTTAGTTGTCTCTGGTGAACTTGGTTCCGAAAGCCGCATCCTCTACAAGAGAGATGTAGTTGATCGAGCGAAAACACTTGCTCCATTCTTGAAGTTCGACCGAGACCCATATCCAGCGATTATTGATGGCAAAGTGATGTGGATTCTCGACGCATATACCTCTACCGAGATGTTTCCATATGCGCAACGAGTTAATCCTCGCGCTGTCAGGTCAGGCGACCTGCGCACCGAAGCAAATTATGTTCGAAATTCGGTAAAAGTGGTTATAGACGCTTATGACGGAACCCCCAACTTCTACATCATCGATGAGGAAGACCCCATTGCGCAGTCCTATCGCAAACAATTCCCTAATTTGTTTACTGACGAACCACCTCCAAATGAACTTGTAGAACACTTTCGGTACCCAGAAGATCTGTTCCGAATGCAAACTGATATGTGGGGTCGTTATCGGATCACTGAAGCATCGGAGTTCTATGATGCGGCAGGGGCTTGGAGTGTTGCGCAAGACCCAGGAAATTCGATCGGACAAACAGCCGTTGAATCAGTTATAGATGCATCGGGCAACATCATCAGTAGTGCGGAGGTACGGATCGCCCCGCAGTATTTATTGATGCGGCTACCAGGAGATGATGATGAATCATTCGTTATCTTCAGGCCTTTCGTTCCATTCTCGGATGATGACTCACGTAAGAATCTGGAAGGGTTCATGGTTGTCCACAATGACCCGGAGCGGTATGGCGAGATAGAAGTTTACGAGATTCGTGCTTCAACTCCGGTGGATGGACCAGCTCTGTTTAATTCGAATATTCAGACAGAAGAAGAGATCTCAGAACGAGTAACACTTTTGAACCAGAACGGATCGACTGTGGTGCCAGGCAACCTGTTGTTGATTCCGGTTGAGAACTCACTGCTATATGTTCGACCGCTCTATATAGAAGCCACCGGAACCACTGCGGTCCCTGAACTGCAATTAGTCATTGTCGGTGTGGGCCCAGAAGTCGTCATTGCAGACAGCTTCGAAGCAGCGCTAGCCAGTGCGGTCCCTGGACTCAATATTGATCTCCAGTCAGGAGCTGCTCTGCCCGGTCTGGATGACACAGGATCAGGCGAAGAGGATTCTTCTGGCACAACTGAACCTGATGAAGACAGCGATTCTGATACAGGCAGCGACTCTGATGAAAGTTCGGTAGAAGAGTTGTTGGCCTTGTCGCGAGAAGCGTTTGATCGAGCTGACGCCGCGTTGCGCGCAGGTGATTTAGCTGGATATCAGCGATGGGTAGAAGCCGCTGCTGGATATATCTCAAAGGCTCAAAAAATGCTTACTCAGTCCCCAGTTCGAGATGACGCCGACGCTGCATAACGCTGTGCTTGGAACAATCTCAACAGCTAAAGGCGACAAAACGGCGCCACCAAGGGTGCTTGTCGTTGTTGCTCACCCTGATGACGTTGATTTTGGAACAGCGGGCACGATGGCGGCGCTAATTAGCGCAGGCTCTCACGTTTCCTACTGTTTGGTGACCAACGGAGATGCGGGGGATGACGACCTAACTCGAACTAGTGACGAGTTAGCAACCTTGCGTCAGAGCGAGCAAATGGCTGCAGGGTTGGCGGTGGGTGTGGAAGACCTACATTGGTTGAATCACCCAGACGGCCGAGTAGAAAATAACCTGTCTCTACGACGCGACATATCACGCGTCATACGATTGGTGAGGCCTGACGTCGTGGTGACGCAGCCAACTAGTGCCAACTGGGATCGGATCTATGGAGCTCACCCAGACCATCTTGCTACCGCTTGGGCAACTATGGCTGCTGTCTACCCTGACTCACGAAACCCACGGTCTCACCCAGAACTCTTAGCTGAAGGCCATGAACCACACACAGTTAGTGAAGTTTGGATGATGTGGATGGCTGCATCTGAGGGAACAATGATGCACGTGGATATCACTGCGACATTTGAAAAAAAAGTTGCGGCTTTACGTTGTCATTCGAGTCAAACAGACCGCATCGAAGACTTAGAAGAATTGTTGCGAGAGTGGGCTGCAGGCGTCGCCGCTAGCGCACGGATGGAACCAGGTCTTCTCGCTGAAGGCTTTCGAGTTATCAACACCGAGTAAAGTTAAAAAGTCAGCCAAGTAGGGTTCTATGAACGAGCGACACCTAATTGATTCTCCACGTGGTTGGCTGACTGTCGTCGCGACCTTTTTTTCGTCTGCTGTGGCGTTAGGCACGGTCTATAGCTTTGGTGCGTTCTTCCAATCGATGGCTGACGATTTTGGAACGGGGAAAGGCTCTACTGCAATTATTTTCGGCCTGACGACATTCTCGTTCTTTTGGTTGAGTTTGGTGACAAGCCGACTCTCAGACCGTTATGGCCCTCGACCGGTGCTTGCTGCGGGAGCGATTGCCTTGTTTATTGGGCTTTGGGCCACGAGCTACGTTGACTCGATTGGCGTGGGCTATCTCACCTTCGGCGTTGGAGCTGGTATTGCAGGAGCCTGCGCATATATTCCGATGGTTGCTCATGTTGGAGGATGGTTTGAAAAATCACGTGCAACAGCGGTGGGTATTTCGGTAGCCGGTATCGGAGTTGGCACGCTGATTATGAACCCGTTAGCGGCGCGGTTGATTGACCTGTACGGGTGGAGAAGCACGTATCGAATTTTTGCAGTCGGAGGATCACTAATTCTTGTGATCGGCGTTTTTATGATGGCACGAGCACCTGGAGAGGCTGGTGCAGCACCATCGCGCATGAAGGAGGCATTTGGATCTCCGACGTTTCGAAAGCTTTGGGTCGCTGCTTTCTGTTATGCCACTGCCCTGTTCATTCCCTTCGTTTTTGCTGTTCCGTATGCGAAAGAGCGCGGAATTTCTCCTGTGGCGGCAGCCACTCTTGTCGGTTTGCTAGGCGGCTCCAGCGTCCTTTCTAGGGTTGGGTTTAGTTGGCTTACCAACCGGTTCGGGACGTTTCGTATCTTGCGCTTTGGTTTTGCACTTTGCCCAATAGCTTTCGTTACGTGGCTTCTAGCAGGTTCGTCATTTGCGACTCTGGTTGTGTTCATGCTCATCATGGGGGTTGGGTATGGATCTTTCGTTGCTGTTAGTCCACTCGTACTTGCTGATGTATTCGGTGTAGTAGGACTAGGTTCCCTAATGGGCCTGTTGTACACGGCTTGTGGTTTGGGAGCGTTATTGGGTCCGCCTATTGCAGGACGAATGATTGATGTCTCGGGTGGCTACGACATGCCAATTTGGGTCGCTTTAGGCTTGGGCCTCATCTCGTTTTTAGTTTTGACGTTGTTTTCCACGACCTCGTCAGGGAATATTGATGTGCCGGGTACAAGTTCAGCCGAAGTTCTGGCAGTGGGAAGCGGTGTCGCTGCCCGAATGAATTCGATTGATGAGACCCTCATGGAGCTTGAAGACTGGCTTGATCGTTAAGTTAATAATCGCGATCATTTCTTCTTGTTCGCGCCGCAAAGTTGCAGTTCGTTGCCTAGAACCGCCATACTGATGACCCTTCGCCGCGGGGTGGAGCAGTATGGTAGCTCGTCGGGCTCATAACCCGAAGGTCGTTGGTTCAAATCCAACCCCCGCCACCAACTAAAAGGGTCCGGCCTTCATGGCCGGACCCTTCTTGTTTTTGCTACCGGCTTTCACGGTCAAGCATGGTCGTCAAGCAGAGCAGTTACAGACATGCATCCATAGACCTCTGGACCAGTATGGGACAGTAATTCCCGATCTAGAATCGCGGGATGGTTAGATTAAGTGATCTCCACCCAGTTGAGGCAGAACATCTCCTCAAACGAGCGAAAGATATGCCCGCCGTAGGTCCCGGCGATTGGGTGACGCCACCGGCTCTTGAGAAGGCAACGGTAGCTATTGTGTCGACTGCAGGTCTTCACCGGCGAATAGACCCGCCGTTTACTGTCGGTTCACTCGATTATCGGCTCATTCCTGGAGACACCGAGTTCGATGATTTAGTGCTGTCACACATCAGCGCAAATTTTGATCGCAGCGCATTCGGTGAAGATCCAAACATTGTTTTCCCAATTGAACGCCTCCGAGACCTCGCTTCTTCTGGAGAAATAGGGGGAGTAGCGCGCTGGCATTACTCTTTTATGGGAGCGATGCCCGACCCCTCCCAGTTTGAGCAAGCTGGGGAAGAGATCGGTCGACTGATGGCTAATGATGGAGTTGACATTGCTTTTTTGGTTCCGATATGACCAGTATGCACGGGCGCGGTCGGTGCCTTAGCGAATTACATAGAGCGGGCTGGGGTAGCTACTACTTCAATAAGTCTGATTCGGGAAATGTCTGAGGCGGTTATTCCTCCGAGAGCGTTATGGGTGCCCTTTCCTCTGGGCCGACCGCTCGGTGCCGTCGATGATTCGGAATTCCAAAAAAACGTTATGAGGGCAGCATTCGGTCTTTTAGATACCGCAATCAAACCAACTATTGAAGACTATGAAATTAAGGCACCACACGACGATCTAAACGAGAATTGGTCCTGCCCGCTAAATCTTGGTCCGGCGAGCTCTGATGCTTTAAGTGAACGCTTATTGGCAGAAGTGGCGATGCTTCGTCCGTGGGCTATCGAAACAAGACACCAGCGAGGTCGAACTCTTTTTGGGGTTACCGGAGCTGGAGAAGACCAAATTGATGATTTGGCGCGGGCGTTTGCATCAATAGCTGATACCGGTGATGTCATTTCCGAACCAGTAGTTGACGGGATCAGTTGGGCATTCGAAATGCCACTGCTTTTGCGCCATATGGCAGACGATCTCCGCACTTTTTATCACGAGGCAATAGCGGCACAGCCAGGAAATAGTTCACCTGATCATGATGATCTCAACCGGTGGATATTTGGTGAAACAGTTCTCGGAGAAACGCTGTTGCTAGTTGCTGATGGGCTGACTGAAGCCTCTGACATGCCTATGGCTGAGCTCGTAAGAGGACTATTAATCCCAGAAGGTCATTACAACGGCGGAAGCGCTTTTCCTGAGCAAGTTGATTTCCCTATAGGTCAATAAGCACCAGCAGGTTGATGAGATTTCAGAAGAGCTCTATCTGTAACGAAGAGCATCGTCATCGAGCGCTATTGCAGGTAACTCGTCTTTGTCGGTCCAATAATCCTGGGTATGTCGCCATGGGTCGACTGTTCCCTGCTTGGGCATCAAATGAATGGAGCGCATCAAGTATCCAGGGTTAAAGTTTTCCGGGTCAACCCAAGGAAGTAGTTCCATGTCGCTGTCTTCGGGTCGTAAGGCAGGAATAACGCTTTTTGCGCCAACAGAGTCCATGTGTTGGAGAAGTCGAACTACGTAACCAGATATGAGGTCTGCCCGCAAAGTCCAGCTTGCCCTGAAATAACCGAAGACCCAGATCATGTTCGGTAGTCCAGTAAACATCATTCCGCGATACCCGACGGTCTTAGAGAAGTCCAAAGGTTCGTCGTCGATGGTGAAGGAAATATCGCCGAGAATGCTGAGATCGAAACCCGTTGCTGTGACGATGATGTCTGCTTCAAGCAGTTCGCCACTCTCTGTTTCGATGCCTGTTTCCGTGAAGGTAGCGATCTCGTCGGTAACAACTGATGCATCACCTGCAGCTATCGAATGAAAAAGATCGCCGTCTGGAATGAGGGCAATACGTTGCTGCCAAGGCCGGTATGCCGGTTCGAAGTGTTGGGACACATCGTAGTCGTCACCCAAAATTTCTCGGATGCCTTTGTACAGCTCTTCTCGAACGAGATCAGGATATTTGAATGACATTTCGACGATTTGTTCTTGGTCTAGGAGAATTTTTTTTCGAACTATTTCATGAGTCCACTCATCAGGAATATCGAGTTGTCGAAGTGTGTCTGCGAGTTCGTTTTTGTTTGGCCGCGCGATAAAAAATGTTGGTGATCTCTGCAACATAGTTACGTGTTCGGTTTTGTCAGCGATCGCAGGTATCAGAGTTGCAGCTGTGGCGCCCGATCCTATTACGACTACTTTTTTGTTGGCGTAGTCAAGATCATCTGGCCATGTTTGAGGATGTACGACGGTTCCTTGAAATTGGTCCATTCCCGGCCATGCAGGGGTATAGGGATCTGTATGTCTGTAGTAGCCCTGACACATCCATAAGAATCCGCACGTGAAATTAGTCGGTTCGCTGATCCCCGGGCATCGAACTGTCAGCGTCCATTGGTTGTCTTCGCTTGACCATTCAGCAGTTTCTATAGTGTGTCCGTAGCGAATATGGGATGAGATGTCGTTCTCTTCGATGACCTCTCCCATGTAGTCCAAAATTTCTTTAGCTGTTGCGATTGGCGGCCCGGTCCAAGGTTTGAAGCCGTAACCAAATGTGTATAGGTCGCTGTCGGACCGGATGCCGGGGTACTTGTGGGTTTTCCAGGTACCACCAAAGCTGTCCATAGTTTCTAAAATCACAAAACTCTTGTCAGGACAGTCTCGTTGGAGGTGGTAGGCGCCACCTATTCCTGAAATGCCTGCACCGACTATAAGGACATCGAAGTGTTCGGTGGATGATTCGGTCATGTGTCTAGAGTCGTCCATAGTTGGTAGTGGGAACAAGTTGAGTTGAAGATCAGTTTGAAACCGATTTACATAATCGGAACCAGCCTGGGTCAGATTAGATGAATAGTTTGGGTTTCAACTAGTCAGTCTTGCACTACATGTTGAGCAAATTCGTGCAGCGAATCTTGCCACGCTGCTTGATTTATGAGCCCCGATTCGTCGAGAGCCGCCGCTCCACTAGATCCCATTGCCAAGACATGATGAAGATTGTCAGGTACCCCGAGGCCTTGACGCCCAAGACTGACAACTCGGCCGGGCCGATGCAGCCAGTTATCGATAGTTTCTCGCGCTTTGATTGTCGAATGCTCGTAGACGGGATACACCGAAGGCAGGCGCTGGACCTCAACGTGAATATGGTTGGTCGAGGGTAAACCTGCTCGCTCCAGGTCTTCTTGGACTAACTGGCCGATGTCCTCTGAAGGTAGGGTCCATATTTCATCGTCGACCCAGCAAGCTAACTCGGCGCACAGAACGGTTAAATCGTCGGGGTCGTCTCCGTCCCGGTAGTTCTTAGATTCCGATAGCCGCGCCGTGGTGATATCCAAACCAGGGAAATAATGGGCGTCGAATTCCGTGTATTGACCTCGAGGAACGACGAGGTGGGCAATGATCATTCCTCTGGTTCTTTGCTCGCTAATCGCTGTGACTATCTCGGCAGGTGGGGGAGGGTTGAGCGTTTGTGTAAGAGCACGAAGGGGAATAGAAGAAAATAATGTCATTGCGTCAATTGATGAGTCGCCGCAGGTGACCTCCACCCGATCTTGCTTAACGGTGATCTGTTTTGCTGGTGCCCGCAATTCCAACTTGACACCTCGATGTACGGCTGCGTCAGCAAGCGCTTCAGCGATCTGCCCGTACCCTCGGCGCGGGTAGTAGAAGACACGGCCTTCCGGCCTTGAGGCTCGCATGGCATTCTTGAGTATTTGTACTGGCCCCCCGGCAGAGACACGGCGATTGGATAATTCCGTCGTGAGCTGGGTCGGATCTACCCCGTACAGTTTCGTTGCGTAAGGGCCATAGAACTCTCGCGCCACTGTTGGACCGAGCCTTCGTTGAATCTCAGATTGAAAATCCGATGTCTTACCCGATCTGAATGGTTTCGTCACGGTTTCTATACCGACAGCGCCGCTGAAACGGATTGGTAGATGCTTGACCATGTCTAGGGTTCGGAGAGGAAACCCGATCCATTGGTTCTTCAGACGGATCCGTCCATGTCGTTCTCGAGTTTGTAGATCTTCTCCTAACAAGGACTTGATCAAGGACATTATCTCGGGGTTGGTAGCTGGGTGGAGTCGGTGACTTCCGAAGTCGACTCGTTGGCCAGCTACCTCGAAACTTGCTGCCATACCCCCTACACGATCTGAAGCTTCAAAAATTGTGACCTGGTGACCGTGTTCTTGAGCCTTCAACGCGGTCATGATTCCAGCAGGCCCGGCTCCTAGTACTGCGATCTCACTCATGTGTTCGCCCCTTGGCTGACAATGGAAGCATGTTTCTGCATTTTTGGGATTGACGGGAGACCACAGTAACGGCGTAAGGTAGTCCTTACTATGACCGTACAGAGTCCCAATAGGTTTGAGCCAAGTGGAGCTTCAAAATTTCATCAAGAGTTTGGAGCTCCGACTGTTGCAGTGACTGGCGCAGCGGGTTTCATTGGTTCTCACCTAGTCGAACGCTTACTCCAATTGGGTTGTTCTGTTATTGGGGTAGACGACTTCGATCCGTGGTACGACCAAAACCAGAAAAAAAATAACCTCCGAGGCATAGTTCAAAACCCGAATTTTGAACTAGTTGATGAAGCTTTGAATCACGAAATAGCTTGTGCTGTGTTCGGCCGTTCATCAATTGTGTTTCATTTAGCTGGCCGGCCTGGTGTGCAAGATTCTTGGGGTCATGGGTTTATTGAAAGCTCACGGCGAAATGTCGAGCTAACTCAACAGGTGTTTGAAGCTTCGGTCGAGTGTGACGTATCGCGGGTGGTTTACGCGTCTAGCTCATCTGTATATGGGTCAGGCGCCACCGGCCTTCAAATAACACCAGAGCCACAGCCAATAAGCCCTTATGGCGTCAGCAAACTTGTTGGTGAGCAACTAGCGCACGTTTACCGAAACCGAGGTCTTGAAGTCACAAATCTCCGATACTTCACTGTTTACGGCCCTCGTCAACGGCCTGATATGGCGATGCACCGGATGTTTGAATCAACGAAACCTGGTGGACCCGTCTTTGTTCGAAGAGGCGATGGATTGCAACGTCGTGAGTTCACTTACGTGAGTGACGTGGTTAGCGCAACAGTCGCCGCCGGTTTCGTCGCTGCGGCTGCTGATGAGACCTTTGATGTTGGTGGAGGGTCTTCGGTTTCTCTTCAAGAAGTCATGTCTATGGTAGAAAAACTGGCTGGAGCGTCAATGCGGACTGAGACCACATCTGCACCCGCCGGCGACCCAGCGATAACTGTCGCCCGAACAAGCAGGACTAGCGCCGTGCTTGGTTGGAACCCTGAGGTAGATCTACTTGAAGGGCTTCGTGAGCAGTGGGAATGGCATCGTTACCGAGCGTCCTCGGAAGCGCCGCTTTTAATCGCAGATTGAGACCCAGTTCTTGGGCTCCAACGAGTCCAAATCGACCAACACCCAAAAACGAGCACAGCACTCCAGATACCTGTCAAAACGTGATCTGCTGCGGACATGATTTGGTGATCAGGTAGCAACAATCGCCAAAACCGGTACCACGGATTACTAGTGCGCTCGAAATCTACGATGAGTGTGTGCTTGCTGGTGGATGTTTCGTATACCAGCCAAAGCCAAGAAAAGGTTCCAATGAGGGAAGTCAAGATGACAGCTTTAAAGGCATAGCGATGTTTGTCCACAGCAGCCGCAATCAGAACCACAACAATTGGAAGAATGGGAACTATCTGTCGACCGGACCACCACCATCCATGCATGGTCAAAGCCACCCACGTCGCAATACCCCAACAAACAGCGCAGAGGGTGATCATCAGCTGCCAGTGGTCATCTTTGCGTCGAATCATTCGCGTGACGACAAATGGAATTGCTAGATAGGTAGGAGTCCAAGCAGCGATCCCAAATCGACGGTCTACGATCAGGCCGAGAAGCCGTCGCGTCCGACCGCCATAATCTGGTGAACTACCTACGACTATCCACTCGCTGTTGACGAAATGATCGCCAGTTGCGTAAACAGTCCAACTCCCGTAAATGCGATGATGGACGACTAGGTAGACCGCTCCCGCTAGAACGAGAGTCAATAGCTGAAGATTCAGGGTGAGATCATTTAGAGACTTCTTATTCCAGATAAGAAAAATAACTAGCACCGCAGCCAACGGCACATATTTGATTCCCAGCCATGGCAAACAAATCACCATCAACACAGCAACCCACGACCAAGGCTTAGATGAACCCGAGGTAACCCCAGCAACTCCTAGAACAACACAAAGGGCCGCCGGCATAGCTGGATACACCTGAGACCCATAGCTTGTCAGTGGAGACGCACAAAAAAGCGCGGTCACCACCCCGACAGCGGTGGGAATCCCAACGTTGAAGCGTCGCACCGCTAACCAGACAGTCGCTGCAGCTGTTATTCCCGCGATCAAAGCAAGAGCGGCTTTCGCTAATTGCCACCCACCCAACTTCATCGGTATGGCTAGCAATAACGGCAGTAGAGGATCATGAGGACTAATTTTCAGGCCGGCATCGTCGAGGGCGATTGTTTGCGGATTCAGATTCACTTCATGAAAATCACGAAACTTCCCAGCCTCAAGTTCATCTGAAATATCCAAGTCAAAGTCTTCTCCAAGGCTCAGTGCAGTAAGCAGGTACTGGGGTTCGTCCGCAGTTACCTGAGCGTTGTAGGTGGCTCGAGCCTGAATGCTCAGCGCGGCAACAATTGTTACGGTCAACGCCACCAAGAACAGAGGACGAATGAGGCGCTGATTCCCAGAGGTCATCATGCCTCTAGAAATTGTCAGCACGTCGAAGCACAAGGAACCACGATAGAAACGCTGAAGCACAAACAAGTACCAGTGCCATGATCCCAGCTTCAGCAACAAAGGCGTCCTCGAAAGATCCAAAAATACGGGTCGTCAAGGTCGGGAAACCAATGGGTGCAATAATCAGACTTATTGGCAATTCCTTCATTGTTGACAAGATGACTAGACCAGCAGCTGCCAGTAGACCCGGTCGCATAACTGGCAGGTCGACGCTGCGGAAACGCCTCCATTTGTCAGCACCGAGTGTGGAAGCGGCATCGTGAAGCCCGTCTGGGACCGTTCTGACAGCAACAAGTGCCGTTCCCATGGCTAATGAACCGAAGCGAACTACGTAGGCGAAGATTAGTACTGCCATTGAGTCGTACAGTAGTTCCCCGAAGAAACCTGATTTAAGTGTCCAAAACCGGAGGGAAAGAGCGATCAGAATGCCGGGTACCGCAAAAGTTGCTATTACTACTGAATGTGCGACATGCCCGATGCGGTCGCGATAGCGACCAACTAAAAAAGCGATTGGTGCTACGGCTAAGAGAGCTACAAAGCCTGTAATCACGCTGGATGAGAGGGTGTTTGCTGCTGCTTCTGCAACTTTTGAAAAGTTGATAGTTAATGCCCGACCGCCACGTTGCGTTCGCAGCAGCCCATCAGCCGCCCAGTCAAGAAGCGCTGCGCTTGGCGCCAATATTGCGAAAACTAGTGTCCCACAAACCAAGAGTATGGCAGCGGTCTTCCATCTTCCCAAGGTGTAAATCATCGGCTGCGAAACCCGGCGGCTGGTTACTTCTGGAAGACGACGGTTCACTGCGCGTTCAGCCAAAACGACGAGGCCGGCAAAAATTAATAAGATCAAACTTAAGGCGAACGCCATGGGTGGGCGAGCAAGATAATTGGATTCGATCGCTCGGGTCAGAGTGTCGTACCTCATTAGTTGCACAGCGCCGAAATCACTAATTGTGTACAGAAACACTAAAAGTGTCCCGGCAGTTAATGAGCCCGATATTTGACGTAAGACTACGCGTCGAAAAGCTTGTTGAGCCGTGTCGCCTAAAATGAGGGCACTTTGTTCGAAGGAACCGGGTAGCTGACGTAGACGAGCTGCTACTGGAAGATAAACGTATGGATAGCAAAACAATGTCAACACGAGCCAGGCTCCAAAGAGTCCTCGGAGCTCAGGTGTTTTTTCTAAACCAATCGCACCCAGAACGTCATTCGCTAAGCCACCTGGGTTCAGAGTTCGGATAAAAGCCGCCGCCCCGATGAAAGTTGGAAATACTAAAGGTATTGGCAGTAATACCCGCCACAATCGCCGCAAGGGAAGGTCGGTTCTTGTGGTGCACCAGGCGAGAGCGGTTCCTAAACCCGCAGCTGACGCTGACACGAGAACGGCCAGGCGAACAGTTCTCCAGAATGGCTCCAAGGTTCGATTATTGAAGAGCAAACCCAGCGGGTCAGATCCGGAGGTGAAATTTCTCCAAATCAGGTACAAGCCTGGGAAAGCGAACGCTAGGGAACAAATCAGGCCGACAGCCCGAAGCTCCCTAGGCGCTCGCGTTCCGATCATTGATTCTGGATACCGCTCGCTTCGATTATCCTGGCTGTTTCTTCAAAACCTCCGCCCAAAGCATCGAAATCCACTGATCCGATTTCTAGCGCGGTGAGCGTCGGTAAGGCAGCATTGGGCAAGACACCCGCTGCGAGCGGATACTCGAATGTTTTATTAGTGAAGTAGCTCTGTACCGGCTCGGTTAAGAGATATGCCAACAGGTCGTTCGCCGCTCCAGAATTCTCGGATGAATCCAAGACAGTAGCAGCGGTAATAATCAGCAGAGAACCAATGTCGTCATCATCAAGATCGTGGTTTTTGGCTCGATGGTCATCGCCGGCTGCCGCGACTTCTTGATAGTTGTAGTAGTGGTTCACAAGACCCATCTCAATTTCGCCACGACCCGTTGCTTCGACGATGGAACGGTTATTTGGATAGTAACGGGCGTCGTTATCCACCATATCGTTCAACCATTGAGCGGCTACATCAGTTCCGTATTGGTCGCGAAACACAGTGAACCAATCAACGAAAGATCCGTTGGTTCCCGGAATTGCTACTTTTCCGCGCCATTTGTCTGCGGTTAGATCAAATACCGAGGCCGGTAGTTCAGCGGCAGGAACCATGTCTACGTTGTGTACTAGAACTCGCTTCCGGCCTGAAAACCCTATCCAGGAACCGTCGGCCGATCTATTCTCTTCACCGACAAGGTTAAGAACTGAGTCATCAATAGTGCCAAGAAGCCCTTTCGATTCGAGAAAGCCAACTGGTCCAGGTGATCGGCTGAGGAAGACATCAGCTGCGGTTCGTTCGCCTTCTTCGTTAATGAGAAGAGCTAGTTGCGTCGAACTGCCCCAACGAACTTGGACACTGTGACCGGTCGCGCAAGCGAAGGCCTCAAGTACAGGTTCGATGAGATTTTCAGTACGACCGGAATAGATAGTGACCTCTTTGCCTGAGCCATCTACGCATTCCTCGGGGTTGATCTCTGCGGCCAACCCGTCGATTTGTAGTTGTTCAGAACTGCCGCACGCGGCGGCAATCAAGGTCATTGTTATGAATAGGGGGAGTAAGCGTTTCAGCATAATCAGTAAACCTATCTACTCTTGAGGAAAGATGTAAAGCCTGCTTTACGCCCTAGAGTGTGTGACGTGAACTTCTTGTCGACGATACGAACTCGTTTATCAACCAAGATGGTGATTTTCGTCGGCATTATCGTTGGTCTTGTAGCTGCTTTTATTGTTGTACCTAGTGTCGATGGGTCAGCTTTAAGGGAAGCAGCCCAGCAGGCTGCGGATCAGCCGGCTGGAGTTATTGGAGCCTTGGCAGCGTTTGGCATCGCCTTCGTGTTGCGTGCGATTGCCTGGCAACGCGTTCTGCCGGAACTACCGTTCGGTCAAGCTTTGGCCGCTATCCATCTTTCATTGGGAGCAAACCATGTGCTGCCCTTCAGATTGGGCGAGCCGCTGCGAGTGATTAGTGTGGTGCGCCGTCATCGTGTCGGAATCGAGGCTGCGACTGTGTCGACGATCACGCTCCGTTCAGCTGACATGCTTGCGGTCGTTGGTTTGGGAGTGCTAGTTGCTCCAACCGCATTTTTCGGGCTTGTGGGAATAGCAGGATGGCTTTTACTTGGTTTGGTTGTCGTAGCCGCCTTCGTTGGTTGGCGTTGGTTATCTAAAGTCGCTCAACGGCGCGCCGATGTCGTGCGACCTGGTGCAATAGCACTCAGCCTTTCCGCGGTCGCTTGGATCGCCGAGTCGATTCTTGTTCGCCAAGTAGCAACGTGGGTAGGGATAAACCTCTCATGGTCCGAAGCCATCTTGGTAACCACGGTTGCGGTGGCTGCGCAGATTGCTGCCATTGCACCAGGAGGATTCGGTACCTATGAGGCAGCAGCTGTAGCTGCTTATGTCGTGTTGGGCTACGACGCCGAATCAGCCCTGATAGCAGCATTAGGAGCTCATGCTTTGAAAACTGCATACTCATTGTTGGTCGGCGTGATAGCAGCCTTCGCACCCGCACCCTCACTTATCGGCAGGTTCCGGCTGAATAAAACTGAACAAAAATTAGCTGCAGGTGCAATATCGCCCGAGGCTCCAGTTGTTTTGTTTATGCCCGCTTATAACGAAGAAGAAGCAGTTTCAGGCTGTATAGATCGTGTCCCGGAGCAGGTTCACGGCCGTCGAGTTGAGTTAGTGATTGTTGATGACGGGTCGGCAGACGAAACAGTTCGATGCGCTGAAGAAAGTGGAGCGGAAGTTGTTCAGCTTGGAGAAAACCAAGGTTTAGGAGCAGCGGTTCGGATAGGTCTCCAAATCGGAGTTGAACGTAAAGCCGCAGCAGTAGTTTTTTGTGATGCTGATGGTGAATACCCACCAGAAGAACTAGCCAATGTAGTGGCACCGATACTTGATGGAGATGCTGATTACGTTATCGGTAGTCGATTCTTAGGGCGTATTGATCACATGAGGCCTCATCGCCGCTTCGGCAATCATGTTCTGACCCGAGCATTGCAACTGGTGGCGCGTCGACGTATTACTGATGGGCAATCGGGTTACAGAGCACTGTCTTTTGAGGCGGCGCGAAGTGCCGAAATTATTCACGACTTCAACTACGCGCAGGTACTGACTCTGGACTTGTTAGCAAAAGGCTTTCGGTATCAAGAAGTCCCCATCAGTTACCACTTTCGTACTACTGGTGAAAGCTTTATTAAGCTTGGCCGTTATCTACGGAACGTGGTTCCCGCTGTCTATCGCGAGATTAACGCTGCATAATTTTGATCAATCGGACTTGAATGCCAGGGCTTGATCGCTTGTGAATTGCACTTGAACATTGTCCCCACGATTGAAGATGATGGAGGGTCCACAACGGACACGCACCTGGTCATTTCCCAGAGCTACGAAGACCATGGAGTCATGTCCGTAATATTCCACCGCCTGCACCTCAGCATCGCCACCCGCCGCAATCGATAGCTGCTCAGGTCGAATCATCACATCAACAGAACCATTGAGCTTAGGATCTATCGCTACTGAACCTAAAGAACAGCTAGCGAACCCCGAAGCTGCGTCACCTTTCAATAATGAAACTGTGCCTACAAATTCTGCGGTCCATTGATCGACTGGGTGGTGATAGAGACCTTGTGGAGAATCAGTCTGAACAATTTTACCCTCACGCATAACAGCGACGCGGTCACCAACGATGAACGCTTCATCTTGATCGTGGGTTACAAATATTGAGGTGATGCCAAGCTCCGCTAAAAGCTCGCGAACTTCCGTTCTGACCTCTGTCCGTAGGCTGGTGTCGAGATTAGAGAATGGTTCATCTAAAAGAAGCACCCCTGGTCGGGGTGCGAGAGCTCTAGCCAAAGCAACCCGTTGTTGTTGGCCACCAGAGAGCGTTGCGGGCATGCGATCTTCTAGCCCCGACAAGTCCATCATCTCTAGAGCCGAAGACACTTCAGCATCTTTCGAGGTTGATTTTGCGATCCCGTAAGCGACGTTTTTGGCAACTGAAAGGTGAGGAAATAATGCCCAATCCTGAAATACCATGCCGACCTTGCGACGATCGGGCGGCACCCAAGTCTCTCCCGCTACGAAATTGTTTCCGATACTTATGGAACCAGACGAAGGCCGCTCTAGACCTGCAATGAGTCGAAGCAAAGTTGTTTTGCCGCAACCGCTTGGACCTAAGAGAGCGATCGATTCACCTGGGGAGACATCAAGGCTTACTCCATGTAAAACTGGTTCATCGCCGTAAGAGTGTTCAAGGTCTTCGAATGTGACCCCGCGCGCAGCGGAACTTGTCATGCGCCTGGAGTTACAACAATGCGATCTGCTGTTGGGCCGCCGACTCCAAATGGTGTGTCACCGACATTTACTGTGGCTGTTCCATCGGGAGCAAATGACAACACAACACCGGAGCGACCGGGCATCAGACCAGTGTTCTCTAGGAACTCAAGTTGCCCAGTTTCCCACTCCAACTCTTCAGGTATCCGCACAACTGTGAACGGATCACCCGCATCGATCTTCGACAAAACGACCGCATCGGTTGGTTCTGTGTAACCACTTCCCGGAATTGGATTGCCATGTGGACAAGTTTCGGGCTCATCGAGCACCTTCAGCATCGCCGCTTCCACAGTTGGTGAAATCACGTGCTCCCAGCGACCTGCTTCACTGTGTGCATCGGTCCAGTTCAAACCGAGTACCTCGGTGAGGAAGCATTCGGCGAGTCGATGCCTACGAACGATGGTCGTCGCTAGCGTCTTGCCCTCATTTGTGAGCGTGATCTCGCCGTCAGCTTTCAGATCGACGAGGTTTTCTCGTTCCATCCGTCGAACCATTTCACTCACAGCTGGTCGCGAAACTTCGAGGCGTTCAGAAATCCTCGCTTGAATCACAGGCACTCCATCTTCAGCGAGTTCAAAGATCGCCTCGCTGTACTCCTCGAAAGCTGGATGGTGTTCTGTAGGTTCGTAAGCCACGCCTAGACCTTATCAGCCCGCTTGTCCGAACCCTGACGAGTCGATGTTAAGTCAACCTAACAATTGGGTAGCCCCTATTTCTAGGCGCTTCCCGGGGTAGATCGAACGGCTAACAGATACTGTCATCAAGTAATGCCCAAACGTGCCCGCTTTTTCCTTGGAAGAATTTTCCAGGTTCGAACCTTCGGGCGGCAGCTAGTCGGCATTCGTTTAACCGAAAATCAGACCTTTGCCTTTATGGCTCTAGTCGTCGGACTCACGGGGGGACTAGCGGCCGTTGGTTTCCATTATTTGATTGATTACCTCCACGAAGAACTGTTCGGGCGGATAGCAAGCTGGTCTAAGGGACTTGGGCCGTTCAAATTTATGCCTGGAATTATTCTTGGAGGTTTACTCGTCGGGCCCTTAGTAACTAGAGCGGCTTCAGAAGCGCGAGGACATGGCGTGCCTGAAGTAATGGAAGCCGTTAACCGTCGCGGGGGCCGAATCCGAACTCGCGTCGCGTCAGTCAAAGCGCTAGCTTCAGCTCTCACCATCGGTTCAGGCGGCTCAGCCGGTCGCGAGGGACCGATCGTTCAAATTGGTTCCGCTTTAGGCTCAACGCTAGCGCGCTCATTCAGAATGTCTGATCGACGGCGATCGACATTTGTAGCCGCTGGGGCGGCAGCGGGAATTTCTGCGATATTCAACGCTCCGCTAGCGGGGGTGTTCTTTGCGCTGGAAGTTATCTTGCGATCTTTTACCGCCCGCGGATTCTCAACAGTGGTTATTTCGGCCGTGGCGGCGAACGCGGTATGGCGAGTTCTTGTTGGCGATGAATCCGTCCTTACAGCGGAAGTACATCAACTCATTCACCCCAGTGAACTCGTCCTATACGCCGTTCTCGGAATCGTCGCCGCAATAGTCGCTGTTGGATTTGTGAGACTGCTTTACTTTGTGGAAGACCAATTCGATGCCTTGCCGGTACTTGCTGACTTACGGCCCGCTATTGGAGCTATTACGGTTGGTTTATTAGGGGCTATCTCATTTGATTTGCTTGGGTCAGGCCTCGCGGGGATCGATAAAGCTCTAGCTGGAGAATTTGCATTCCGGCTTCTACTTTTCTTGGTAGTAGGAAAAATGCTTGCGACCGCCCTGACTTTGGGCTCCGGAGGATCCGGAGGAATATTTTCTCCATCCCTCTTTATCGGAGCGTTACTTGGGTCTGCCTATGGCGAGGTCGTGAATCAACTGTTTCCTGACTCAACAGCACCGGCCGGTGCCTACGCGGTTGTAGGAATGGCGGCTGTGTTCGCTGCCGCAGCTCAAGCTCCGATGTCGAGCATCTTCATAGTTTTCGAGATGACAAATGACTTCGGGCTCATAATGCCTCTCATGGCTGCCTGTGCAGCAGCAACCGTGGCATATACCGCGATCAAAAAAGACTCGATATATGAAGTCAAGCTTCGCCGCAAAGACTCCTTAGGCTTTCAAACCTCGGGCGACGATCAACTAATGAGTCAAGTCTCATTAGTCGGAGCTGCTGAAGCTAAATATGCAGCGACTCAAAAGACAGCCTCGCTCCAGCAAGCAATACAAATAATGAAACGCGGCCGCGAAGAGATGCTGCTAGTTGTCAGCGCGGACCGTGCACTTCAAGGAGTCGCGTACCTGAAAGACGCGCAAACCAAACTCGGAGAAAGCCCGACAGCGAAAGTTTCGGAAATACTTAGAGAGGATCACCCGGTCGCCCATCCCGGAGCAACTCTGGAGGAAGGAATGCAAATGCTGGAGAATGGCAACACTGATTTGTTGCCAGTTCTCGACTGGAACGACCGTGTGCTAGGGGTGGCTAATCGAGTTTCTATAGTGAAGGCGCATGACAACGCCGCCTTGACCAAGCCTGAAGATTCTTGACTAAACCAAACCGGCAGCGCGAGCTACCGTTTCCAAGTGGGTGCCAAAATCCTTCGAAGGTATAGGTGGCGCAAGGATTAGCTCATCTACTCCAAGCGACGTTGCGAGCTCAACTTTCGCCTCAATTTCGTTTGGGTTGATTTCCGACAATGGAAGACCCAACTTGAAATCAAAGTCGTCACCATTTAGATCCCGACCGTGCGTGCTCAAAATTTCCTCAAGTCGACCAATGTGAGCCTGAATATCTGGTTGAGCCCACCAGCCGTACCATCCGTCTCCCAACAGGGCCGCACGCCGCATCGCTGCAGGTGAATCACCGCCAATAATTATCGGTGGCCCACCCGGGGTGACCGGTTTGGGATTCATAACAGCGTTCTCAAAATGAACAAATTCGCCCGTATAGGTGGCGCGCTCATCGGTCCATGCAACGCGAAGAGCCTCGATGTACTCATCTAGTCGGCGGCCCCGCTTCGCAAAGTCAACACCGAGCGCGTTGTACTCCTCCCAAGACCAGCCCGAGCCAACACCCAACTCAAAACGACCGTCGGTGAAGTGGTCCAAAGTAAGAACTTCCTTGGCTGTAAGCAAAGCCGGCCTCTGAGTAAGTATGAGAACTCCGGTAACGAAACGCAGTTTCGTGGTCGCGTGAGCCAAGGCCTGGGCTACAAAAAGCGGGTCGAATATGCCGGTGTCTGGACCCCAGTTGGGCACGCCGTCTTCGGTATAGGGATAGTTGGATTCATAGGTAGGGAAGAAGACGACATGTTCAGGGAGAGACAGCGTTCGAAAATTCAGCGCTTCAATCGTTTGAGCGAAATCCCGAGCGAACGGCAAATCCCGACGAGGAGAATTACCAAAAAAACCAGCGATGCCGACGTGCATAAATAACCCCCGTTATACGACTGGCGGCAGATTTCAAGCTCAAAGTCTTGCCCACCGGAAGGACTTCAGACTGGTACATGATCAAATTTGACGCAAATGTTGACCTAAAGATAGGTAACTTCGAGAATTGTGGCTCAAGAATTCGTTCCATCTGTCGACCAACTGATCGAGCGCAACAAACAATTTGCATCCGAAACAAAAAACCTTGAATTAAATGCCGCACCCGATATGCGATTAGTCGTTGTCGCTTGCATGGATGCTCGAATGAACATCGCCGAAATACTCGGGTTAGAAACCGGTGACGCTCACATATTAAGAAATGCTGGAGGCGTGGTGACAGACGACGTCTTACGCTCGATTTGCCTCTCTCAGAGACTCTTAGGCACCCGCGAAATTATTTTGTTGCACCACACAGATTGTGGAATGCAAAAAGTTAATGAAACGAATTTTGTTAACGAGCTTCGAGCTGAATTTGGGGTAGAACCAAACTGGGCAATCGAAGCATTCGAAGATCCTTACCTAGATACCCAAAAGTCGATGCAGAAAGTCACCGAGAACCCCTTCGTTGATGCAAGCAACATGTGCGGCTTCGTATATGACGTAGATAGCGGGCTACTGCATCAGGTTGAGGAAGTTATTTAGGGCTCGGGCAAGTAGCTTCTGCACGGAATGAAGTTTTGGGCCCCGGATGCAGGTAGATCAGTTGCTTATCGGCGACTAATCCCGATCTACTTCTGCGGAATCTTGGGCCCTTTCGGGGGAACGGTGATGTCACCAATGATCCCCGAGCTTCGCGATTCGTTCGATACGAGCACAGCAACTGTCGCTTGGGGTATCGGAGCATTCTTTTTCCCCTTTGCTGGACTGCTTTTGGTATCAGGAACTCTCGGAGAAAGATGGGGGCGACAACGAACAATTCGTGTCGCGGTAACTTTGTACGCCGTAGCTTCGCTTATCTGTGCGATTAGCCCATCTCTTTGGGTTTTTTTCGCTGGTCGTGCCGCTCAAGGTTCCTTCAACGCCTTTATGACGCCCTTACTAATAGCGGCGCTTACTGACGCAGCTCCAAAAGATCGGGTTGGACGAACAATAGGCACCTACGCGTCGTTTCAAGCCATCGGCGGTGTTCTAGGCATGTTGTTCGGAGGAATTGCTGCGGATGTCGGGTGGCGGTGGGCTTTCGTTATTGTCGCCATAGCTGCCTTAGCTCTATCGGTAAACCTTCCTAAAGTGCCAATGGTCAGCCGTTCCAAGAATCTAGGTCTGCGCTCGGTACTCAATAAGAAAATGTTGACGTTGGGACTCGTCGCCCTTACCCAGTCCATTGGTCCTGGAGGGCTTCAACTTCTGGTGGCACTTGTCGGCCGCGATGTGATCGGTCTGTCTGGGTCGGCGACCGGAGCTTTACTGATTTCTGGGTCTCTCACTGCTGCATTTGTTACACCGCAGTGGGGGACACTTATTGACCGGATCGGGGCTAGAAAGGCAACAGCTATAGCGTTGCTTTTGTCGATGTTGGCAGCAATTGTGTTGTCGCAGATAAATACGACGATTCCGCTGATCCTAGTCTGGGCTTTGGCGGGCGCTACGGTCCAATGTATATCCACCGGGTTTCAACTGTTAGCCGCGACGGGGTCGCCAAACAACAGGGGAGGCGGCATATCGTTGGTCCTTTCGCACAGGTTTTTAGGACATGCCATTGGCCCACTTTTGTGGGTACCTATTTTCGAGCGCAATATCTCCATGGCGTACATAGGCGCAGCAGCCTTTGGAGCCATATCAATAGCATTCGTATACGCGTCGCAACACGACAGTTTGACGCAAGCTTCTAGCTGATGAGCTACCTAGTTGGTAACCAACTTGCGATCGCTTGACCGATTTCGTTCGGGCTGTCTTCCTGAATGAAATGGCTGCCGCTCACGGTTACTTCGGTTTGGTTGGGCCAAGAACGCACGAACTCTCTTTGCGGCCCGGTCAGGATGGAGCCGGGATCGGCGTTAATGAATAATTTCGGTACGTCCGAATCGCTCAACCATTGGCCATAGTCCTGAACTATTGCCACAACATCAGCCGGCTCGCCTTCGATAGGTATTTCTCGAGGCCAGGTCAAAGTTGGGCGACGATGTTGTGGGTCAAGAAATGGTCGGCGATATTCCGTCATTTCCTCGTCGGTAAGTTCGCGTAAGACTGCACTTGGGAGAACCCTGTCAACAAAAATATTCTTTTCTATAACCATTTCTTCACCAGCAGGTGAACGGAACCCCTGGAAGACACGTCGGCCACCCTCATCAAAGTTTTCCCATAGAAGGTTGGCAACAACTGCTTCCATGTAAGCAATTCCAGCGACGCGATCGCGATGACGGTTTGCCCAGTCGAAACCCAACGCAGAACCCCAATCATGAATCACGAACGTCACATGATCTCCGAGGTCTAGTTGGTCTAATAGGCCATCCAAATATTCTCGATGATCAACGAACCGGTAGGTGCCAGGGCTTACATCATCAAGCTTGTCGGAGTCTCCTTGCCCGATGAGATCTGGCGCTATACAACGACCTTGATTTGAAAGGTGGGGAATAATATTTCTCCACAGATAAGACGAGGTTGGGTTGCCATGCAAGAAAACGATCGGGTCGCCTTCCCCAACCTCGTGATATGCCATTTGTTTACCTAAAACAGTTTTGTAACTCTTAGAAAGTGGCTCGGCTGAGAAAGGCGCATCGGACATGATTACTCCTAGTGTGTCGAAGTTTCATCCTTTCCTACACCAGGTAGACCAACCATTGCACGAAAGATTGAATGAACTTCTAACGATCGATTTGAAAGAGACGAAAGTAGCTAAAGCGCAGCGAAAGTTGCCAACGCCGCAGCGACATCTGATTCAACAGCAACAGGTGACTCAAGTATCGCTGTCAACCACTCAGGTCGACCCAAAGAAGCAACACAGACAGCGATATCCAATTCAGACATCATCTGTATTTGACGGACATGATCGACGGCATAACTTGGAGGACGTATATCTGATGTCAGCTCTGCAAGTGCCCACGGATCTGGTGTAGATCCGTCAAGGTGAGAAGATGGAACGTGCAGCAACCTCGGAGAGGTGGGCCGACCACCGCCACCGTCTAGACCAGGACCATCCATGATGATCAAGCCGTTGATCTCAGTTGGGCGCGACCCAAATAGCAATAACCCGACATATCCGCCTAATCCGTAGCCCAGCAAAGTAACTGGACCAAGTTCAGCTAGTACAGCATCGGCGTCAGACATTAAGGCCTCGCACGTATAGCCGCCTCCAACGGGAACCGATGAAGAACCATGTCCGGTGAAATCCAACGCAAAAATAGGGCCTCTCCAGCCTTGAACAGCTCCTGGGGTTGTGGCAGGTGACCGCTCACCTAGACCGTGAAGGATCAGTAAAGGTTGTCCCTGACCATCACGGAGTTCGTGCAAAGCGAGCCGACTGCGAACATGTTCCAGGAAGGTTGTCGTCATAAAACACGTCCTAAAAAATCCACCGTTATTTCGGCAACGTAATCAGGGCGTTCGATATGAACGAAATGCCCGGTATCGGCTAATGCATGAAACTCGGCGCCCTCGGGCAAAATCGGGAAAGCTTCTTCAGGGGTCGTTCCCCAGCCCATTTCTTCTTTGACTGTGCCGATCACTCCGAGATACGGCACATGAAGACCACGCAACCTAGGTATAGACCATTCAGGTCGCCAAGCCCCAGACGGTCCGAACCGTAAAGTTGGATCAATTTTCCAACGCCAACCATCATCGTCGCATCGAGCTCCGACAGTGACCAGGTATTTAAGCCACTCGTTAGACAACCGAGGGTTCATCAATTTGCGCCGTGCAGCTAAACCTTCGATCGTGTCAGCGCGTCGACTCATTTGACCTGCTTTGCGTCGGTGGTCAAGCCACGCATTCAATTCGGTAGCAAGAGCATTCACATCTGAGCGGTCAACTTGGTTAGTGAAACCCCGTTCATTTGGTATGCCATCAAGGTTGATTACAGCCCCTACTCGATGAGGAAGAACTTCAGCTAGTTGGTTCATCATCCCGCCTCCCTTGCTGTGACCCAACACAGGGATTGGTTTGCGAGTGCCAAGCGACTCAATGACGTGGGCAGCGTCACGCATGTCTGCTTCCCACGTGTAAAGAGCAGCCATATCGCTATCTCCATGCCCACGTTGATCCCACGCGACGACCCGGAAACCTTGTTGTGCCAAAAGCGGAGCAAATAAATCCCATGTACCAGCGAAATCGAACCCACCATGAGCTAAAAGAAGCGGTTGGGAACTTTCATCTCCCCACTAAACGACTGAAACTTCTAGTCCGCCAACGTCGACTCGACGCGAACGATCAGGGCGTTGAGCTTGGGGCAATAGTGAACGGATGGTGTCGATTTCGTTACTCATAAGTTGGAGGGTTAAATAGTCGCAACGGCTTGTCTGGCAGCCACGGCTGAACGAATTGAAGGGAAAGCAAATGAATCTTTTTCACGCGCAGGGACCCTGTCAGATTGGCACAATCGCGCGACCCTCGCTTAATCGCGTAACTTGCAGACATGGCAAATGACATTGATATCGGACTGTTCTCCATCAACACCGACCATCTCGTTGATGCTGAGGCATTATCGACGGTCGCTATGGCTGCGGAAGAAGCGGGTTTCGAGTCCGTCTGGACCGCAGAACATGTCGTGTTGCCCGATCCCCAGATGCCTCCCTCACCGTTACCGCCCGATGCTGAACTACTCGACCCGACCGTCGCATTGGGCTACGTCGCTGCCGTAACGACTCGAATAAAATTAGCGACAGGCATCATCATTCTCCCGCAACGTAATCCTCTTGTGTTAGCCAAAGAACTTGCCAGTGTCGATGTGTTATCCAACGGCCGGATGCTCTTCGGAGTTGGGGTTGGCTACCTAGAACCCGAATTTGATGCCATCGGAATTCCTATGGAAGACCGTGGCCGCCGCACCACTGAATACATAGAGGCAATGCGATCAATCTGGAATGACGAAGACCCAGCCTATGAAGGCGACTATGTTTCATTCGCCGGAGTGAAAGCGTTTCCCCGACCGATACAGCCTTTAGGGCCACCAGTAATAATGGGAGGACATTCCGTACCAGCATGGCGGCGATCAGTGACCCATAGTCAAGGGTGGTACGGATTCATGCTGGACCCAGAGGCAACAAGCGCGAATTTGGCAGGCCTATTAGAAGCCGATCGAAAATATGAGCGCCCTAGCGAGCTAGGACAACTCGAAATTACCGTGACTCCCCGAATGCGACCTGGTTCTGAGATGATTGAACGATACGGCGAACTCGGTGTTGATCGCCTCGTGCTGCTTTC
>Ga0163179_10000084_pt1 | contig 65796 bp, 70 predicted proteins | sample AtlANTMetagenome_FD_109643 | JGI IMG/M metagenome (GOLD analysis project Ga0163179, IMG submission 109643) | Marine eukaryotic phytoplankton communities from the Atlantic Ocean - Atlantic ANT 2 Metagenome | ecosystem: Environmental > Aquatic > Marine > Oceanic | place: North Atlantic Ocean...
ACCAGTACCCGGGAGCCGTCTTGTCTGTTTTGTCGGCGCAATTGTGTCGATCGCCGAAATTCTTTCTTCTTTTCTTAGCTTCATCGCTGTCACCCATCGCCGTCGACATGTCTGAACCAAATGTCACTGGTTTAACTTTTCCAGTCTTTGGATCTCTTACATAGACTTTCGCTTTCCCACCACCGGCACGCTGGGCCCCTTTAGCCCCCAAGGTTACGTCGCGACCTTTATATTTCGCTTCTAGCAGAATTGGAAAATCTAGCGGAACTACCTCTCCTTCGTAGACCCCAAACTCGCCGATGTCAGTACTAAAGACCATTTCGTTTTCTTCCGCGCTAGGATTGTACAGACCTTGATCACGATAAAACTTTGCCTCCCTAAAAAGAGAAAAGAACATATTCGAGCCAGGCCTGAATATGTTCTCATGTACCGGGATTTGTTTTTTTAGATGAAATAGGAAGCCTGTAGAGCAGGATTCCAGCATCAAGGTTTTCTTTATATCGTCAGAACTCATATCAAACTCACCTTATCTTAAAGCAGGATCTCTGCGGGTAGACTTAAGTTTGGGAAGAAGATCCTTCTTTAACTTAAGAAGTCTTTCAAACCTTACTTTTTGTCTTGCATCAGTGTAAAGAACCTGGGGCTTTCTATACTGACCGTTTATCAGAAGATCATCAAAATTATAAAACTTTGTCTTCTGTGGTTTAGGACCAGCGCCAAGTAAAGTAAGAGAACTAAGCAGAAGCAAAATTCTTAGGATACACAAAACTCACCACCCTACATCAATACCTGAATAAGTATTATGCAGAATGATAAAAATATACATATCGTCGTCTTGAGGGTAAACATACTCTCGCCTAGTAAAAACCAGGTCATGAATGGAAAGACTAAGTACGACAGACCGAACCCAATAAAACGAACAGACCACACAGAAGACATGTGGGCGTACAGGTATTTAGAGCCGAAATACCCACACAGAGATATCGGTACAGCCAAAGCTAGACAGATGAATAGTGTGTTATATTCTTTGAAATATTCTGAGAACTGGCCGTTGGCGCTAACCCAAGCGAGAGCCTGCAATACCAAAATTAAAAGCACACCATAAATCAAATTCATTAAGTCTTCTTACCAGTCCAGCTTTTCTAATTTAGTATTTGTAAAGAGACTGTAAAAACACTAAGCTAAGATATGCGTTGAGCTTTCCATCTGGGAAGAGCCTGACTGAATTATGAATTCGCATCGTGCCCTGAACTCCTTTAGGTTGGTGGCTCCAGAATACGAACACGCGCTGGCCAATTGCTTCTTCATTAATTGGATAATGTCTACGATCGATCCTTTATAAGGGATCGTCGTTGATATACCCTCAACAGAATTATGGCTGCCCTTCCAGTCACGCTGCGCCTCTACAGAAGCCATTCCTCTATACACTTTGTATTTTTTATTGTCTGAAGCAGAAAACACCTCTCCCGGGGACTCGTCTGTCCCTGCGAAAAGAGAGCCGCACATTACAAGATCTGCGCCGGCGGCCATGGCCTTCGCAATGTCACCTGTGCTTCTCATACCGCCATCTGCAATTATCATTGCATCCCTGTCTGTTTTTGCACAATCAATTACGCTCTGGAGTGTTGGTACCCCGTGACCTGTTTGAACCCTAGTAGAGCAAATGGAGCCGCCGCCGATACCAACCCTAATGCTATCAGCTCCCCAGTCAGACAAGTCGTTAAACCCTTGCAGGGTTGCAACGTTGCCAGCCATGATGTGGACCGTATCCCCAAAAATACTTCTCAGCTCAGACAGGGCTTTTTTCATTAAGACGTGGTGTCCATGTGCAACATCAACGCACAAAACGCGGGCTCCTGCGCTGTACAGAGCTGCGGCTCTTTCCACGTAATCACCGGACACCCCGATGGCGGCGGCAGAGAAACCGGCTTGAGCTGCGGCTTTTTTGGAAATCTCTACTTGCTCTTTTATAGTGTTGTAGCGATGTATAATCCCGACACCACCTTGTTCGAACATAGAGATCGCCATCTCTCCCTCTGTGACTGTATCCATCGGGCTCGATACAAAGGGGCAGCTTAGATCTGGTAAATCGTTTCCTAAACCAACAGAAAGACTTATTTCTTTTCTAGAAAGAACCTCAGAATATTTTGGGACTAATAAAACATCTCCAAACGTGATTGTTTTTCTCAACTTGTTACCCTCTCATATTCATCCATGGCGCAATATTTGTGTAGCTTCTCTTCGCTCAGTATATCAAAAACCATCTTAATCTCCGTGTACTTGAAGCCAGGAGTGAGCCAAGGCTTTAAAGAGTGAATAATGTCAGACACGTTCTTTTCATACGGTCCTCTTACGATGACACCGACATCGCCAACAGGCATCTCATTATAAAATGTCCTGTCGCTCTGTCTCACTCTTCGGACCAGATCATTTTTTCTCATTAATCTGATCTCATTGACAGACTGTACATGGTTTCGTTCGAGCCCTTAATGATAGAGATGTTGTTAAGGACCTCCTCAAGAATTTCAGGTTGAGCAAAAAACTGCTGTCTTGCCCAATAGCGATAGACAGAAACTTGATAATCATCATCAGGCTTCTTGAACCTGTCTATTGTATTCATCCATTCCTCGACATGCTCAATAGAGGAATCAGTAAGGATGGCAGGACATTTCCCAGACAGAACTAATACTTTTCTTCTCATCACATCGAAACTCATTTTTTACCTGCTTTCCTTTTTAAACGTTTTGCTTTACGGGTTCTTAAAGATTTCTGTTTAGACTTTTCTTCGCTGGTCATCCCAGACTCTTTCATCATCGCGGCATTTGACTTCTTAATTCTCTTAAGAACGATTCTCCTGCGTAATTGAGATAACCTATCGAGCGTTAAAACACCGTCTAGATGATCAATTTCATGCTGAACGCACGCAGCGGGGTATCCTGAAAATTGTTGTTTCTTAGACTCGCCGTCAAGAGTTGTCCAGGAAACTTCAACATCAGAACTTCTCTCGATATCTAAGCTCATAGAGGGTAAAGAAAAGCATGCCTCTTTAAACACTTCCTTACCTTTTCTAGATTCTATTTTAGGATTTATCATCAGGAGCTCTCGCTCCATGGATGGATCAGAATACAGAGCGCTCGCGTTCAGGACGATAACTCTGACATTGAAGCCAACCTGAGGAGCTGACAATCCGTAGCCACCAGAGACCCTAAAAGTGTCTATTAGATCTGCACAGACTTGGTGATCTTTCTCAGGCTTGTATTCTACAGATACCCTTTTGAGCGTATCGCTTGGCCACTCTCTAATCTTTCTACAAGCCATCCTGTAACCTTTGCGCTTTCCAAGACATGTAACAAACACATGCAGTCAAGAAATTAAGAAGAGCCAGTTTACCGTCGCCGAAGTACTCATAACTGAGAACACAACACAGCATGTTTAAAACCGCTGCTGGTAACATTATCTTCTTTAGATATTTCACTTATCCTACGTTTTCTTAGTCGGCGTTTTCTTACGGGGAGTGCGAGGTTTCCGAACTGGCTTCTTGACAGGAGTCTTCGCCTCAGGCTCTTCAACGACCTCTTGTACCTTTGGCTTCGGAGCGCTCTTGCTAGGCCGCTTATTCACGGCTGGCTTTTGCTTCTTTACCTCAGGAACGTTTGCAGGTTCTGGGGCGGCAAAATACTCCTTGACTGGAGCGGTCATGCTCTGGGACGCGCAGTAAGCGCGAAGCTCTTCATCGCTAGTAATACCTGCAGCTTCGAAAAATTTCTCAATATCGAAACGACCACGTTCGATAAACCTCTCAAATACAATCATCATTATCTCCTAACTAAATCATCGATTCTTCTTCTAAATACGAAGCAACACATTCTTGGAACCTTGGATCACTAGCCACTTTCGCGATGTCTGCATCAGACATATCATATAGCTCGCATACCCCAACTGCCAATTTTTTCATGGCTTCTAGCAGAATGTTCCTAGCAGCGGAATGCCTCATCTTGTATCCGCGGTTCGTCATTTCTTCCGCGATGTCTTTATAACTCATTCCACCAGTCTTGACCACGGTCGCGTAACCGTTTGTAGATTTATAACCTTTTGGCATACTCATTTAGCAATCCTCCTAATCTCTTTTACTTCATCTCTGCTTAACGTAAATCGACCTTCTGGCTCATCAGCAGATTCACCGATACCAAAGCGAAGACGAATAATATTTTCTTCACGGCTAGTAAGACTCTTAAGAGCGTTTCTCATCACGCCTTTGATCTTAACAGAGTCTAGTAAGTCTTCAACAGAGGCAGCTTGATTATCAGGTACAACCTCTGATATCTTTCTGCCCGCACCACCTGAGCGGTCTCTAATACTTGCGTCCAGAGACGTTTGAGTAGAACATTTTATCATTGACATCAGGGTACTCGTAGGAATACCAAGAGCTTCAGACACCTCATCGTAAGATGGACGCTGGCCAAACTCTTCTTCATACTCCTTGATCATCACATTCATCTTCCAGAGAAGATTCCTTGTGTGAGCCGGGAGCTTGATATCAGAAGCCTGACTAGCTACATGAGTCCGAACAGATTGCTTTATCCACCAATAAGCGTACGTACTGAATTTAAAGCCCTTACGCCAATCAAACCGATCAACTGCCTTGATCAACCCCATGTTAGATTCTTGGATCAGATCCTCTAAAGAGCAACCCTTACTCTGGTATTTCTTTGCTATTGATATAGCCAGCCTAAGATTAGATTGGATCATCTTATTTTTAGCTCTAGAATCGCCGGCCTCAATTTTTTTAGCCAAATCAATTTCTTCTTGCCGAGTAAGAAGTGGATACTTGCCCACCTTTGTAAAGTATGTTTGCAATGCTTCTGACATATGATCTCCTTTTTTGTTTTATTTTACCATATCTGGAATTGATTTGCACTACTTTCTCAAAAAATTATCGTGAGATCTCCTTCTTCTTGACCGCTGATCTGTCTCTCTTTGAATATAACAAATTTCTTTCTCAATCAACCTAGACGACTTTTCATCTTTCTTAGTTCGAGCTAAGCGTAAGTTTTTATTTAAACGATCATTGAGATACCTGATCTCATCGTCGCTCTTATGCGCTAACTCATCAACATTGACATTGATAATGATCACAGGATCATTCTTCCTGTCTTTCCTATCTGTCTTAGACTCTCGCCGATTAGTGTTTCGCGGTTGTCTTGCTGTCTTACTTCTCATCGTTAACCTCACGTTCATTTATAACTGCGGCGCAACCAACAGACAGCAGATTTAAAGCAGCGCTGGTTGCATTTTCTAAAGCTGATACTGAAACTTTCACTGGATCAATAATCCCTTCTTTCATTACATTCGTGATCTTTCCGGTGCTGGCGTCATAGCCAGTCGTGTCCTTCACATTCTTCAACTTCTCTAAAATCACCTCAGGCACATCGCCTGCATTTCTTGATATCTGGTACACGGGCATCTTCAAGGCATGCGATAAGATCTGAAAACCAGGCTCGGGGCGGTCGTTGAGCTTCTCAGAAACCCTGAGTAGTGCTGCACCCCCTCCGGGAATTATCCCATCCTCTAAAGCAACCCTAGTCGCATTTACAGCGTCATCAACCCTGTCTCTTCTTTCGTTAACTTCACTCTCTGTTGAACCGCCGACATAGATAACAGCGACGCCGCTGGTCATACGCTTACGCCTGCGATCTAGAACACTTCTTTCGTCAGCAGAGACGTTAGGTTCTTCGGCACGTAATTCAATGGCTGAAATTCTTTGCTTTACTATATCGGCATCGGAATGACAATCTACGAATACGCTCTTGTCTTTGTAGGCCTTAAAGGTCTTGCAGCTACCTGTCATCTTAAAAATTGGCATAGTCGGCCACTCATCTGGGTTATCATGAATCAATGTAGCTCCCAAGACAGCAGCTAAATCCTCAAGTGCTTGCTCTCTAGCAACCCCGAACTCAGGTGGTCTCAACACGCAGCATTGTAGATTACCTTTCGATTTGTTAAGAATCAGGCCCTGAAGTGCTTCACCAGCCACATCATTCGCCATAATGACTAAAGGCTTACTCTCGCGAACAGACTCCTCTAGAATCGTCATAATGCTCTTCAAGCTAGTTATCGTCTGATTTGTGAGAAGTATTAACGGGTTCTTAAACTCAACAGTCTGCTTTGATTGATTCGTCACAAAATAAGGAGAAATGTAGCCCCTATCGATCTGGTATCCGTCCACCAGAACCAACTCAGTATTGTAACCCTTAGAGTTCTCTACTGTAACATACCCATGTGATCCAACTTTTCCAACAGCTTCAGAAATTATTTCACCCAGAAACTCTTCGCCGTTAGCAGAGATGGTAGCAACATTCTTCAGATCTTTCTCGTTCCTGATATCGATGGCTGTTTCTCTTAGAGCTGTAATTGCAGTATCCTTTGCCTCTAAAAGAGATTCACGTAAGTCTCGGATATTACCTCCGGTGCTCAGGTACTTGCTACCTTGCTCAAAAATAGCTTGAGCAAGAACAGTTGACGTTGTTGTACCATCGCCGGCGACCTCCGCAGTTTGACGAGCTGCTTCTTTAACAACTTGAGCACCTAGATTTTCAAACCTATCCACCAAGTTAATAGCCTCAGCAACAGTGACACCATCCTTGGTTAGGATCGGTGGACGCTCATCGACCTCTATCAAGACGTTCTGTCCTCTTGGACCCATAGTAATCTTGACCGCATCCGACAATTTCTGGACACCAGCCAGTAGAGAGGACCTAAGTTCATCCGAGTATCTTAAAATTCTTTTTTGCATCATCACCCCTTAAGTAAACCTGGCTTTAAAGAATTCTCAACCACATAATCAGGCACACTTTGTAACTGCCTTCTCGCTCCAGTAATAGAATTCTCAGCTATAAAAAGATCACCAAACCTATAAGCAATTTCTTGCTCGTTTATCATATTGATGTTTCTCAAAAATGCTTGAGACTCATTACTTAAAACAACCTTCATTTAAAATCCCCTCAAAAGTCTTCTTGTATTTTGCCCAAGATTTCTCATTGACCATACTACGAAAGTTTAATTCTATAAATCTTTGCTTTACTTTTTCAAAGTCTGGATCGCTACCACCCACGAAGATCTTGGCTTTGTCAATTGGGTCTCTGAACTTAATCAGCGAGCGATTTCTCTCGTATATCTCTTTGTTCGTTTTATCGCGATTTAAAAAACTGTCAAGCTCGCTTAAATCAGAAGCTAACTTCGCTGCAGTCTTGTCTCCAACCCTTGGAATTCCAGGAATGTTATCTGCGCCGTCTCCCCTTAAGGATTTCCACGTCAAGTAATCATATTCAGGGGCTTCCCTCATTTTCTTGGTAATGGGATTATAGAGCTCACAACTTGAATGCTCCTGAATTAACTGAACAAAATCTGTGTCCGAAGACACAATTACACAATTATCATCAGCATGCACTTCTAGAACAAGATAAGCGATCAAGTCATCTGCCTCAAGCTCAAGATCTCTACAAACAGTTATAGGAAAACAGCCATCGACTAACTCTTCTATCTCTTTCTTTTGAGAGAAAAAGTCTTCATCTTTTTCCCTTACTCTGTTCTGCTTATATTCTGGAAGTATATCTAGCCTGTCGCTAGGTGCTCCATCACGAACGAAATAGCAGATGTCTGGATCAAATTTCTCGACCAATGGCCTTAAACTTCTAAAGAAAGAGTACACAATAGCAGCGTCTCCTTCTCTCGCATATTTTGCTGAATATCTTGCTCTATAGATTAGATTATTTGCGTCTAAAAGAAGTACCTTCTTCAATCTTTTTCTCCTCCTGGGTTGTCTTTGCCATGTCTAGAGCCTCCTTACACTCAGCTAGCATCGCTGTCATAGCCATGCTTATATGCTTTTGAAGCTCTACCTCAAGCTCGCTAAGTGTCGAAAACATCTTACATTTATCTTCATTATATTTCAACTGCTGAATGACCAATTGTTCTGACTCTTGCTTATAGGCCTCAAGTATGAACTCGGTCTTTAACCCATCAGAGATTGTTTCTTTCACTGTCTTCTCAAGAACTCTGGCAGAGAATATACTACCTGTCTTGTTAAAAAAGAGAAAAACGTAATCGCCAACTTTTGTGCTATTCTTCGTCTCCAACTATCTTCTCCAATTTGAAAGAGTACTGCTTTTCTTTCCTACCCCAATTTATAATTCTTTCCATAGCTTTTTTCTTTTGATACGTAGGTTTTTTATCATCTGTGACAATATTCTTGGCGCGATCAATAATTTCTTGATTCTTATCAATCACCCCACCGTAAAGCGCTGTACACTTTAGCATGGCTTTTGATTTTCTCATTCTGGACTTTCCACGAGATCCTGCAGCTGGTGGGTGAAAGTCTTCAATCGACAGACTCTCAAAGTACAGGACGGCGGCATTTTCGAAATCCCTATCTACCAGCATATAAAGAAAATCTAGAGACCCCTTCTTTTGAAGGGTAGCATAATCACACTGCAGTGCCCATGTCTTATTGCTGTGGGGAGATGTGAGCTTACATTCCAGCTCGGTATCTATTTCACCGATTACAATATCAGGTTGCCCAGAGCGACCGTCGTTTATAACATCTGAATATACTTTGGAAAGCTCTTTTGAGAATTCTTTCTCTTGAATAGAGGACATCAAGATATTTCTTCTACCGATATCGGCTTTTATGTCTAACCCTTCAGAACTGTAAAGGGCAGAAAGTTTTTGATTAAAGTCATACATCTTGTTAAGAGCACGACCAGCCATTTCTTCTGTTATATATGATTTTCTCATATGTAAATTATACAACATACTGTTGTAAATTACACGATTTATCCTAGGTTTTCTCTTACTTTTTGAGAGATTTCTTTACCTTTTTTAGCTGCTACCTGAAGAGGCTCTAAACCTAAGGCGCCTCTTACCTTGTCGAACGTTTCTGGATCCAAGTTGTTTTTTAGTGTCGCCATGTCAGCGTACTGGTGTAAGTCCATATCATAGATGGGTAGCGGGTTGCCGTCTTCCCCAGGCTCAAATTCCCCTGTTTCTTGACTCTCGAAAATAAACAGAAACCCTGGCATCTCTTGCCCAACAGGAACCTGAATGAAGGGAATATGCGAGCTAACCCCTTCTGCATCTTCTTCGTAACATATTTCTGGTATCCACTTGTTCATAATTAACCCTCGTTCGTTCTACTTTATTATAAAACACGCTTGAGGTATGTAACACGATTTAGAGGTTTATTTTCCTTGAATCAGATTAACCATGGACTCTATTTTAGAGACTATCTTTTCAGCTTCAGGACTTGAGCTTCTTAGTCCTGACATCTCTTGTACACTTTTAAATGGCATCAACAATATCTGAGACACTTCTTGCATCTCAGCACCTATATCTGCTATTATTTTTTCGCCGTCTTCTTGGAGGTTTGTTTTAAGGGTGTTGAACAAATACTCTTCGGCCGCGCTTTCGTAGTCTTCTTGGGTCGCTTTTTCCCCAAGTTTCTTGATAGAAGGTAGCTTCTTCATTTGCTTCATTAATTTAGATCCAGACGACTCATCAGAAAATGCAGTCCCTATTTCTTCTTTGCTACGCGTTAATTCAGACTCAAAGTCTTTCAAGTAGCTACCCATATCGATCTCTGCAGACTTCGCTTTGGAAACTGCAGCGGTCAGCTGCTCATAACTCTGAGCAGCCATCATAGCAGACAAGGCTTCAATCCTGGCTGGGATACCTTCATCTTCTATTTCTTTTATCGCGTCTTCTTTTGTCTTGATAAAGTCTTCGAATCCAGATTTTATTTGCCCAAAGTTGAAGTCTATTCCTTGCTTTTTTAACTCTTCCTCTATTTCGACGGCAACATCCAAATTTTCACCTTCAACCTCAAAAAGCATGTCTAGGCTTTCTATATTTCTAGACTCTCCAAAAAACAGGTTTTTCAAATCAGCTAGTGCTCCCCTGATCGGACCTCTTGTGTCTCCTGTTACTTCCCCACTCGGGCCGACACCACCCTCTTCTTGATCTTTGACTGCCTTCCTTTGCTCTTTGAAGGTATCGTTCACAAAGCTCGCTACGTCTACGCCTTTCTTAAGGGCAGCGGCGCCCATGTACGCAGCCGGGTTTGCCATAAACGCGATCATTTTTACTTCGCTAAAATCGCCTAGACTCTTAACAAACTGTTCATGCTCACTCTTGAATTGCTCTTGTCTTTGCTTATACGCATTTAATAAGCGCTGCTTCTTGGTCGTGCTGAACGTGAATAAAATTCTCATGTTATACAAAACGCCAACACCGACATCCTTGAGCGTAAGCTTAACAGCCTTCAAGACGTTCGCAAATGGATCAACGAAGGTCCTCTTTAGATCTGAGCCAGATGCTACCATGCCGTAGCTTTCTTTGACCAGCGACTCTTCAACAAAAACTTTAGCGTATTTTTCTTCAATCATGTTTGCTCTCCAACCTTAGCTTAATCCCAGTTTCACTGAAATAAGTATCTATCATTTCTTTCTCAAAACTATTCAAAGCTTGCCTTTTCGTTTTCGGATCACGGGTACTAAAATTTTTTCTCATCTTAGGAGGTAAAGAACGTAGCATGATCTTTTTAAAATCCATCCAGTCATGATTGTCTTGAAGCATAAGAAACGCAACTTTCATATATCCTCTATACTCCTCCATCTCTTACCCTCCTAAAAATCCGAAGATTACCCTTTTCGGTTGGTATCAAAAACGATTTGCATCGCTCTACATTCCACTCATCGATTTTTGAAATCCCATTAGATAATATAACAGACTCAAGTTTTTGAAACAATATTTTCTTTAAATTGCCCTCGATCTCTCCTAGCGTTAAGCCCTCGTCAGAACAGAGGTTTTCTATCTCTTCAAGTTCAAGACTTAAATCTTTAGATAAGTATGAGAAAACCGCGGGGTTTTTCACAACATGAAAATGCCCATAATGAATATCACCTATTTCGTTCAAAAAATCAAAGCATTTCTTTCTAGTGAGAGGTACGCCAGTAGATCCGATGCCTACAGTTTGTATCAGTTTTGAGCTTTGATCAAATTTACATTTTAGCCAAATAGACCTAGGATTCACAGTGTCTATATTAAAACAATGAAAGATCGCTCGAATCACCCTCAAGCAATCCCTAGAGGGACCCTCGGTCCTTGTCTGTAGGGCTTTGTCTAGGAAAAATGCAGAACCATTTAGATCATAACCGAAGTATGCGCTGGGCCCTGCTAGCTCGTAAATGACATTACTCTGACGTAAAGATGAAAACACGTCTTTTATAATAATCTGCTTATGATCCATTAACCTTATTGGCTGCTCGTAATTGCATCCTGAGGTATTTTAATAAGCCGTTATAGTGAGACCTTGCCTCCGACCCTCTTGCGCATGTGTTTCTTGAAGATTCAGCGTCAGATATTCTGCCTTCTATATCCTTTATCGCTCTTGGAGACGCAAAAGGAACAAGCTTCCCATTAGCGCAACGGTGCTTTTCTTTGGAGTTTTCCAAAACAATTTGTAGCTCGCCTAGCTTTTGAGAACTTTCGCCAACGACAATAGGGGCAGAACCAGCAGTCTTTACTGGTTGCACTTTCGTATCACTCTTACCAGAAGGCTTTTTGATATCGTCGGGAATTGGGGCATCCTCAACATCACCTGCTTTATTCATAATTGTGGCGAACCCAGCCATCATAGAAAAAAGCTCTTGCTTTTCATCAGAGTCCAGATTCTCAAAATACTTTAAGAGACCCTTTTTGACCTCTCCGTCTTTTGTGCTCGCGCCAGAACGTAAAGCGTTCATCTGATCTAGTATGTCCTTAAACTGAACATTCTTTGGTACCTTAGAGGGTATCTCGTAAGAAAACTTATTGTCTTTCTTTTCTTCGTCTTCTTTTTTCTTTACAAGGTCGAGACTGTCATCCTTAGAGTCTTCCTCTGGACTCTCTTCTTCTTCAACCTCGTCTTTGGAAGATTTCTTCTTTCGGACACCCTCATCATCAATCTCATCAGATATTGCCTGTTGCTTTTCTTTTTCGCCTTGAAGAGCGTCCGGAAACTGCTCTGACAGCAATTTGTACGCCTCTAAAACTGCGCTCTTTAAAAGATCATCATTAATCATTTATAACTCCTCTTCTTGTTACCGATAGCTCCAAAACGTAAGTGTCGTTGTTATACTTAAAGCAATCAATCGACTCAAGATTATTAGACGTAATATAAATATCGGGAGTTGTGCAGTTAACAGCGAACTCTTTACCGGACAACAGCAAACCAACCAGCTCAAGACCTATAAGAAGGGAAACCCTAGATAGTCCTAGGCTGGAATCCATCGAGAATGAGTCTAGGGAGCACTCAAATACATCATCCCCAAAAGATACGCTAAGATCTATAGCGTTTGGGACCGGTCCGAGACGAGACTTAAGAGATTCAGAAATTATTTCATTCTCTGGATTACCTAAGATCCTCTGAAATTCTTGGTTTACGTTTTCATTCATTCCTAAAGCTTTCAATCACGTCATAATAAATGTTGTCAACTTCCTTAAAGAAAGCATGAAAATGGTCGCCACCTAACAGTTGATGCGGTACCTCTAACGACACCTTGTCAGAAGTGGAATTATAAGACAGAGAAACAGGTACACCGTGCTGTTGTTCTAAATCGAATATATACTCACAGAATGAATGCATTGATCTACGGTTAGAAAAGCCAAAACTCTTTCTTGAGGTACCTTCAACGTCAGACCAGCTAGTATCACCAGAAACATTACAGGGAGAACCTACTTCTTCGTTCGGTAATTTATAAGGCAAAAAAGAGGGGGTATTAGCTTCTCTTAAAAGACCCTCTCTCATTACAGCTTTCAGCTTCATCTCAGCCCTATTTTCTTAGCAGACTTATCAAAATCCTCGATGTCGTCTATGGCTGCGTAGGTTATGTCCATCTTCTCTTTTGTCGGTTTCTTACTCCACGCATCCTTAACCGCTGCCATAAAATCCGTATCTGACAAATATTCTTTTTGATATTTTTCCGTGTTAGACTTTACGAAGTCTTTCGCTTTACGAACCACGCCATCCATCTCTTCGAGATTCATATCGGGAAATTCTCTATTCAACTTGAGCCTGATCTTTCTGTCACTCACTGGAGAGTTACCTGTGAGTTGGTTGAAGACCATCGTCTCTATTTGAGGGGGCAGTTCCAAAGAAGCAATTTCTTTTTTGGCGTCTTTATCCCTCTGCACTCTGATTGGTTTCAGCGCTGGTTCGAGAAAGCCAAAATTAAAAAAGCTCAAGAATGCCGGGTTGGTCAAAGTATAATCTGATTTCTTTAAAGCTTCTGCTTCCTCGGGCTTGACTGCCTCAGTAGCTTCTAGCGCGCCGACCCAGATATCTCTTGCGTAGTTTTTGGCTTTTTGGATCTGCTTATCACCCACAAGGTGGATTGCAGCCATCTTCTTTTGCTTTCTGCCAATGTACTGCTTCGCACCGGACTCACCGGAAACGCCAGGCATCAAACCAGTACTGACTAAATCAGAAAGTGAGGCTTCACCAGATGACTTTGATGCCTGAAATGTCTTAGTTTCTTCAGGCTCCTCATCAGGCTCATCTTCTATCGAATATCCAGACCTAAACTCTTCTGGCATGTCGCTATCATCAGGGAGTTCAAACTCATCATAGTCGTCATACGCCTCATTCACATTTTCTGGATCGCCGCCCTTTTTCATCATCTTCTTGATCTGAATATACATTTCAGCGATTTCATCATTTCCCATGAGTTCAGACAAAGCTTTCACGGCAGCAGATAAATCTGAAGGAGTCTTAGGAACGTAGCTATCATCCTCGACAGGGGGTCTAGACATTATCGCATTTAAGCTAGTCGTGTCATCTGGCTGGAGAGGTACTTCACTCGGTAAGCCGGGTGTTTCCTCATTCTTCTCTTCAGGCGGAGCCTGGTGAGCCGCGAATTGGCCAGCGCGGTGGTCATCGGTTGATCTTATGTTATAGGTCGTTTCGAAAAGAATATTATTAATAATTTTTCTAACATTTTTATATTTCATGGTATGCACCTCAAAGATTAATTATCATCATGGTAGACTAATGATTACCCTAATCAGAAATTTTATGTGTAAGGTAGCCGGCCCCTATTGTGATAAGTGCCCCTAGAGTAAACCCTCCAACGAACCACCACTCTGTTGCGGATGACTTCCTCTTTACTTCTTTAACAGACAAATCTATTTGCTCACGTAGAAAATCATTTTGAGATTTGTAGACAGATACTTCAAACAGATTCGCGTTTTTGAGCTTATCCAAACTTAGCTTGCAATTCGCATCAGAAATATCAATCTCTTTTTTCACTCTTAGATTGCACTTCTCTTCAAAGCTGTTAGCCTTAACAAGGATCTCTGCTATCGCATCCTTATTTAATAGAGTACCAGTAAATGGAGCAGCCTCACCCTCACGAAGAGTCTTTACTTTTGCTTCCTGCGCAAAGCATACGCTACACAGCAGATTTAAGGACAAAAATACACAAAAAATCTTTTTAGTCATAATCTAGATAATATCAAAATCCAAGAAAAGTTTAGGTAAGTTTCAGATGTCGTCTAGATTATCAGCGCCCAAAAACTCTGCCAATAGCGCTGTCGCTTTTTCAGCATTTCCCGCCTTGATCTGGCGCTTTATTTTTGCTCTCATCTTTAAGTTTAGATTGGATTCGTTCTGTATAAACTTAGTCCCAATACGAGCAAGTCTTTCTTTATGCACGCTCTCGGCCTCTTCGTCTTTCTCAACGCGGACTTTGTTGGCTGTCTTTACAGCCTCCAGAGCAGAATCCCCAGACTCGGTAGACTTCTCTATTATCTCGCCGGCGTTATCTTTTCTGAATAGGAGCATACCGCCGAGGACAGTCACGCCGATGCCTAACAGAAACTTCCAGCTTTTTTGAAGAAACTTTATCATGTCTGATCCTTTTTCGCTAATTTACCATGCTTCCATTGAACCGCTAAGTCTACGAGAGCTTGTGAACCTATATAGGCCAGCGTCACAGCCACCCAGTCCCCACTGGTCACAGTACCCACAAAACATAACACCGTTGCTGTAATCCACGCTAAAAATTTTCTAGAAATAAACCTCTCGAGATGTTTGTCGGCGAAAGCCTTTGCCATTTGTGTCATTGAGCACCTCCATGCTATTATTAACTATCAGGTGCGGCACAAAGTAACTAGATACTATTCTTCTACTTTCCAGGGTGATCCAGAGACTATCTCATCAAAAATGTCTATAGACTCAACATTGGTGATTTTCTTTAAATCTTTATTACGCTTATCTGCCTTAAGCTTCTGAATTAGCTCTTCTAGGTAGGGATCTTTGTCAACTAGATTAGTAATGAGGCCTGAAATTATCTCTTGCATCGAAAGCTTGTTCTTAAATGCAAGTATCCTAAATTCAGAATGTACACTTTCGTTGAGGTTGATATGAACAGATTTTCGGTTCACCCGCCACCGCCGTCGCCACCGCCGGCGCCAACTGCGATCGGAGTCGGTAACTCCCTCTGAGCCTGTTCTTTCTCATGGTCATCGCGAGGATCAACGTGGAATCTCGTCTTCATGATTTCTAAAAAGCTAGACTCTGCATCTTCATCGTACTTGGAGAGTAGATAGTCTCTAGCCTTAGCCATGATGATTTCTTCGATGTCTAAAAGAACGTCGGCATTCTTTATAATCCTAGCTGTCTCTGCAGCAAATTTCTCTATATCAAGATCTGGAGCCTCGGACTCATTCAATAAAGCTGCGCGTAGTGAATAGGATTCTTCTTGTTTTTGGACAGCCGCGCTCTTTAAGGCGTCTGTTTCGATATCAACAAAAAGAGCAGTCAAAGAATCATCGAGGCTCTTGCTTAGCTCAATCTCCTCGTCTTTAGAGACCTTGACATCTTCATCGGAATCTTCTTCACTTTCTTCCTCAGCACCCTCTTCTTCAGTGCCTTCTTCTTCAGTGCCTTCTTCTTCGTCGTCCTCAGCTTCTGCTAACATACGACTACTCTTCTTTAGACCAGCTGCAAGCTCTAAGAACTCTTTGATATCGTCTCTATTCATTTCACTTTTCCTTGTCCTGCCTTCGACATCGATTCAACTTTCTTAACTCGCTCCTCGATCCTTGACCACCTGAGTTCTTTCATCATAGCAAAAATGAACGATCTTTTGTCTCTTAGGTAATCCCTAAAATATGCATGCTCGCAACAATCAATAACAATGATTGGGAACGAACCTATCGGGATACCTTTATCGTGAGAATCAATCACAACATTCATGTATCGATTTAAAAAGAAGTTGTAAACAGTAACGACCCACCCATGCCTGGAGCTTAAAGCGCACGCAATAAAGTCTTTTTGCCAAGCGTCAAATGAACCAAAGTCTCTCTCTAAACGCATAAAAGCAATAGAATCCATATTAATAACGGAATTTTGATCGCTAATATTCTCAAAGTAGTAAGCGTGTAGAAAAGATGCATTAAGATTATAAACTTCGTCCTGCTTTAAAGAGCGAATTTTAGAATTATTGTTATGAGCTAGTTCTCTCTCAGCAGTGTCCAGGAAAGCAGAGACTTCATTTAATTTCTTAACATGATCTTCTAAAATCTCTTGATGACTATTCTTCGTCTTCTCGCTTAAGAGCTCTGTCGATAACTCATATTTCTTAGCCTGTGTAACATAGGCTTCGTCTAAATTATCACCGAGAGATTTCTTGATTTCTGATACAATTTCTTTCTTTAGATCTTTCATTAATCAACCTCGTAATTTTTTTCAAACTCGTCTTTGTCAACTGAGAATTCTGAGTCTTCTGAATCTGGTACTGGAATTAACTCTTCTTCTTGACCAGCAATAACATGCTGCTGAGAAGGTGAAGCTTTTACGCGGGGTGCATCTGGGGTCCTTAGGGTAATATTGACATTACCCTTGTCGTCTGCGACTTTTTTTATCGTATATTCGAAGCCAGAACTTTTATGACGTACTTTTAAATCAGGCTCTAAGACAACTCTGCCCTTTTTGTCTGTCACGGCTGTCTCCCTAAGTAGGGAAACTGTCTTGAGTCTGTCTTCGTATTCTTTTAACAAAAGAGCCTTTAAAAAAGCTTCAGGTTTATTCATGTTGCACCCCATCACTAAATAAGTATTTTCGACACTTTATTCCTGCTCCCTCTAAAATGCGTAAACCGGTTTCATCGCGATAGCTATCCAAATAAACCAGTTCAGATATGTCAGCATTGACTATAGCTTTGGCACACATCCTACAGGGGCTAAGTGTTAAATACATCACTTTTTTCTTTGGGTTATTATAGTCCATCTTCAGCAAACAGTTTATTTCTGCGTGAATAAAACCTGATTGACCCGGATCTTCGGACTCAACTTCGTTGGGGCCGCCGGCGTAGTTTCCGTTATACCCAACAGATAATACTTGAGTGTTATCGGATGTCACCACTATCGCCCCAACTTGGTAACGAGGATCGTAGGACCTTCTAGAAATCTCTCTTGCGACGTTTGCCCAAACGCTATCCCAGGACGGTCTGTGATTATTTCCCATGTTAGTCTTTTAGCAAACCTGCGTTCTTGGACCAGGTCTCGTATAAGCGGCTTTGAGGATAGAACTTACTATCCAGCCTCTTATTGACAAAGCGCTTGATTTCACCAGTCGTGATCTTCCTCTGTCTTGTTTCTTTTGTCTGGGCCAAGACCTGTGCTGCAAGAGATGGGATCATCTGCTCTAAAGAGTCAAAATTCTTTTTAGCAAATTTCTTAGACTTGATCAGCGTCTCCTCATGAGAGGCGCGCCAGGCCTTGACTGCTTTTGCGACCGCTCGCTGTACAGCTTCTTTACCCTTATCAATCCCTTGGAATATCCCATCCTTTAGCTCTTGATTTCTGTTTTTAGCCTTAAGCGACTTTTGGCTAGAGGCTGAAAGCGAGGCCTCCCAGTCTGATAAGGCTTTGGATATCGCGTCCTTTGGAGACATTGACTTAGAGCCTGCTTCGGCTGCTGCAGCCTTGATACCTTGAGCAGGATCAGATTCTTCTTCAGGATTCTTGGGTAATTCGTCACCTGCTTCATCCTTGGCGGGCTCTCCCTCTTTGCCTTCGCCTTCTTTACCTTCACCTTCTTTATCTTCGGCGGGTTCAGCAGAGGCCGCAACAGGACCTCCTTCTGATTCCTTACCAGGAGGAGGAGCTTCTTCGGCGGAAGACTGAACACCTTGAATAACATCAGTAGGTACAATTGCTTTCTCGGCAGCGGAGGCACTTTTAGCGGTTTGTGATCCTAGGTTCTTTAACTCCCCGTAAGTTAATTGCATCAACTCATCGGAGAGCTTATCGACAGGAAGCTCATCTATCTTTTCTGCACCAGGGATGTCCGCAACAAATTTTGATTTACTCATCAAAGATCCAAGCTTAGCCATAAACCCCTTTGGTTTAGCACCCTTAAAGGCTTTAGCTACACCCTTCTTGAGATCATCTGAGCTCAGGCCATGCTTATCAGGGTTTAGCTCGCCTAACTTCACATCATCTTCTACCTTACCTTCTAGGTTCTTAGAAAGAAGCTCAATTGCCTGAGACATCGTTCCTGCAGCGGTATTAGATTTATTCTGTAGATCTATTACTGCTTGAAGCGCTCTCGATACGTCCATCTTTTTTCCAAAGAAAGATTTGATTTGAGCACCCACACCTTCTGGGTCATCGAGGTCTAACTTAGAAGCAAGTATGTCAGCTTTCTTTAGAGAGTTTTGAAGAGCCCCAAAATACTGCGCCACCGAATCTAGCTTCATGCTGTTCGCTGCCGACACGTTCTGTGTGACAGCGGCCATCGCTGTCTTGACTGCTTTCTTTAATTTGTCTATGTCTTCCTGGTTAATGTCTTCCATCAACATTCCGTACACAGACCGGTTGGCCATCGAATACTCTAGGAGAGTGTTATCATCAGCTAGCTTTAAGGCTAGCTCGTACATTGTCTCAGAATTCTTCTTCATATATTCCTCCGCATAATTAATTATGAAGGCTCCTCTTCTTTTTCTGGCTCTAGGGTAAATAAGTCGTCTATATGCTGATCTTTTGTCAAGGTAAAACCAGCAGCCTTTTTATGACCACCACCCCCAAATTTTTTCGCAAACTCGCTAACGTCCACATTATCATGAAAAGATCTTAGGCTTGCCTTCGTGATCCCAGCGTCATGATCAAAATACCAAATGACAGCAAAATCACAATCAGGGGACAGCCTTGTACCGATCTCTGACATCCAATGAGAAGCGTTTACTATCATAATCTTTCTGTTCTCAAAGTAACGGACAACCGCTTTTTCACACACCTTTTTGATCACAGTCTTCGAGTAAGCCAGTATGTAGCTCCCCCTCTTGACTGCATCATCAAACACTGAGTCATCTTCGAATTTCTCAAATTCTTCAAACTCAAAAGGCACCATATCAAAAGCAGCGCTAAACTCTTTAGAGTATTCAAGCTCCCAGGTCCACAGATCTCTATCCTGGATATACCTAATAAACTTAGGAGACTCTTTTCCTGGATGGAAAAATTCCCACGCTAAAATTGCACCTGACTTTGTCATATCGAAATGAGTGTTCGATATATCGTGCAGCTCAACCATCGCCGACTTGTGGTGGTCTATAACCATGAGACCATCAGCGTCTTCTATCATTTGTTTTGTTGTCGCATTATTAAAAGAAAAATCTAATATGACGACAACCTTACCTTCTACATCTGGAGGAGTCTGGCCATGCTTACAAGCATGATACTCCGCCCTATTACCTAACAGCTTCCAAGCCGCATAAGCTGCACCAAAGCCGTCTGTACAGTCTGCGTGATAAATTACACAGTTTACTTGACTGGGTTCAACCATCTTTATCCCTCTGTCCAGTTATACTAAAATGCCCGTCATTCAACACACAAAAATCTGAGTTTCCAGACGAACTGATTTCATAAATATTACAGTCTGTCAAAGCTTTCAAGGTGTAAGGACACCCCGATTGTATCTGTAATACGTCACCCCTAACCAAAACCTTTCTAGAAACCAACTGAACATCTTTACTCTTTAAATAAGACTCTGGGGCGAAAACCGCCTCAAGCCGTCCTTCTTCGACAAAGAATGTTTCGTTTTTGTTGGTGAAATACTTGGCTCTCGTGGAGTATCCTCTTTTGATAAAAATCTTCTTACCGAATATCTGTTGGTTTACAAAGTCCCAGCGAACCTCATGCCCCCAGTTCTTTTCAATACTTTCAGATTTTAAAACCCAAGAGCTTTTATTCATGACCCCCCCTAGGATCAAAATGACTGTGGCACCTAGGCTGGTATAATTCGGAACCCCCAATCTCGAGCTTTCCAGGATCGTTATTACCTGCTACCTTCTGGGTAAAATAAGCGTCCTCTCCACAGACCGAACATACTGCAGGACAGATATGAACGCCAGTAGCCCAAGGTAGCAATTCTTGCAACTCGTCGTATGGATCACCAGAAGATGATAACTGAAGACTGGAAACAAGAACTGTTTTACCACGGTTGTATATCTTCTTCAGGGCCGCGGCCGCGCCAGGAATCATAAAAGCCTCATCGACAGCAACAACATCTAAATCGTGACCTGAATTACATGCATTGAATCTTTGCAGGAGTTCCTTACCGGTGGATATTCTCTCGACCCGACTAAACCCTACAGCTCTAGACGACAAACTTAGCCCGCTATGCGTGACAATGGAGTCTCTATCATAACGCTCGTCTATTTTGGGCTTGAATAGCAAGATGCTCTTGTTTTGATACTGGTATCGATCTAAGGCGGCAATCAATCGAGTTGTCTTTCCGCCGAACATAGGACCAGTAAAAATCTCGAAACGGGGATTCCTGTTCATTATGAGTTTTCTTTCAATCCCCACCACTCAATTGTCTTATTTAACCCGGAAATAAAATCCCACTCAGGCTGGAAACCTAGATCTTCTGCAATCTTCGTCATGTCAGCTTTCGTATGCTTCACATCTCCGGGTCGAGCAGGTGCATTCACGATCTCTAAATCACCGAACCTCGCCTTTAACATATTCAGTATTTCATTATTGCTAAAGGTTTCTCCAGTCCCTACGTTATAGGCATCACCTGACATCACACCCGGGGCTTGGGCAGCTGCGATATTCGCACCGACCACATCATCGATGTAAACAATATCTCTAGTCTGCTCACCATCCCCATCACTTCTCAGCGATTGGTCTGTGGCAATCTTGTCAAGCCACGCGGAGACTGCGGTAGAGTACGGGCTGTCACCCGGCTGGCCAGGTCCGAAAACGTTAAAGTAGCGCAAGCAGACTGACTGTAAATCATACAGCTTAAAAAACAACCGGCAGAAATTTTCAACGACAAGCTTCTGTAAGGCGTACGGAGAGGCTGGCTCTAAAGACCCGGACTCTTTTGAAGGAAAATTGTCAGGCACGTCTCCATAAACTGAAGAGGAGGAACTAAACACTAACCTATCTATGTTCGAGACGCATGCTGTCATCAAAGAGACAGTCTTCATTACATTCTGGTCTGTTGTCAAAACTGGGTTTTCAACAGAAAACTGCACTCTGGGTAATGCTGCAAGGTGAAAGACATAGTCATATTTTTTATCTGCAATTCTTGACAGTACGTAGGGACTGGCAAAATCGCCAGTAATGACCAGCGCCTTGTCTTCCACAATTCCTGACTCTTCATATTGCAAAAGAAGCTCAGGAGTAACAGTCCTGATGTCTATTGCATCTAAAGCAGCGATATCTCCGCTCGAAAGATCATCGACAACCTCAACATCCCAACCTTTTTTGATCAAGGCAACTGCAAGATTTGAGCCAATAAATCCGCAGCCACCAGTAACTAAAGCTCTCTTTTTCATTTTAATCAACTCCTAAAAAACACTTAATTTCTGAAACTTGCTTTTCTAAATTCATATCAGAAGTTTCCAGAAACAAAACATCACAATTTGTTTTGCCCAAAAACATTCTATACCGTTCTTCAATTTTTTTTAAAGTTTTATCGTTTATTTCGTCTGGAAACAAGTCATCCTGTACGCCCTCGTAGCTCTTCTTGTAGCAGAATATTAACTTTCCATCAATAGAAGAAAACTTTTCATCGAGTCTTGATATCAGGTCTTCATTGGTTTCACGACCAAATATTGCAGAATATGCATACTCACAAGGGTAGAACCTATCAAGAATTGCAGTTGGCCTCACTTGCACCAAAAAATCCATGAGAAAAGTGCCACCAAATTTGAGCAGGTTTAAATAGTAATCATCACCGCTCAAATCTGCTTTCCACTCCCCAGTATTTTTAAAAACAGGTATACCTAGGTCTTTCGATAGCTGACCAGCTATATTAGACTTTCCTGTCATGTCAGGACCGATGAAAGCTAAAATCATTACCCTACCCGCAAAGATGTTCCAGAAGGTCTACCCGAGACTCTGGACGGGGATCAATTACTGTCCGCAAAGCCTCTTCTTGCAGATTCACCAAACCCAAGCGGTCTTCAGCTGATAGTGTGGATAACCACTTCGTCTTATTAACAACATCCTCTGTGGACCTCACGATTAGGGACTCGTCTTTTAAGCCAACAGGACGAGCGTGCTCATATTCCCATGGAATCAGTGCAGGTACCCCGCTCTTTATCGCTTCGAAAAAGCGGCCCGTAATGTTCCCGAAAGGAGTATAGTCATCCTTTGTGATATGAGTTACAGTAATAGAGGAATTCAAGACAGAAAAGATATCCTTGTACGCCAAGCGTGGGCCGAATGCGACGTTTGGCGCGTTAATGATCCTAACAGCTGGATCTTCTCTTTCCGGAGACCTAGCTAGCCAATTACCACAAACGTACGTTTGGATCCCTTGCTCCCTGAGGGGCGTGCTCGGATCTACGTAGTATTTCTTAAACTGGTTTTCTCTCTCGTAATTGTTTCCGACGTACGTGTAATTGTAAGAATACTCGACTGGAGAGAAGTAGCGATGCATGTAGTTGCACCAGGGGATTGAAATTCTTTTTCTAGTCAACATTCGAGGATTCACACACGCATCGGAAATTACTGCGTTAGGCCAGCGTTGCTCTTCTTCAGCGGTCATTTTAAGATCACCGTCATGAATGATGATGGGTACTCCGGCTGCGTGATAGTGATCTAAAACTTCACATTGTCTTGTATAGTCTGACTCTTGAGAATTGCTGCCAGAATTTTTCCACGTTGGCCAGCGCCACTCACAATACACGATATCACCTTCTGGAAAACCAACTGGGTGATACTCAACGCCCGGGAACTGCTCTTCATCTCGCATCTTCTGCAATTGAATCACAGTGTGGTCTCTTCCTTGAAGTTCTCTTACAAAGTCAACTCGATTTCCTCGCTCGCCATCAGGTGTATTCACCATAGAATTTTTCTCTAAAGGAGTAATGAAACCCCAGAAACTGTAAAGTACCCTCATATTATTCTCCATCCTTTTTTAATTCTTTCTTTACCTTATACAAGGCCGAACCTATTACTTGGTGCATATCATAATATCGATATTCTGCCAATCTACCTCCAAATATTATATCACTATTTTTCGCAAGAACAGAATACTTCTTGAACATGTCGCTGTTTTTCTTATCGTTGACTGGGTAATATGGGACCTTACTCGGCGTCCAGTCTTGCGGATATTCTTTCGTTATAACTGTCTTTTTGATGCTAGGTGCATCCTGCGGTTGGAAATGCTTGTGTTCTACAATCCTTGTATACGGGACTTCGTAATCCGTATAGTTTACAACAGCGTTACCCTGGTAATCCCCATCGTAGACTTCGTGTTCGAACCGTAGAGATCTATATTCAAGATACCCATGCTCGTAGCCAAAAAACTCGTCAATCTTACCAGTGAAAACAGTCTTATCAGCCAGAGAGTCCCACTTCTCTCTATCTTCTAAATAATCGATACCCAGTTGGACCTCTGCTCCTTCTAGCATTTTAGAGATCATTCCGGTGTAACCATCGACTGGAATCCCTTGGTATTTATCAAAGAAGTAATTCTCTTCAAAGATCATTCTAATCGGTAAGCGTTTTATGATTGAGGCTGGTAGCTCACTTGGGTGACGCTTCCACTGCTTCATAGTGTACCCCTTGATGAACGTCTCGTAGACCTCTCGACCCACTTGTGACAAAATCCACTCTTCTAAATTTTGCGGATTCTCACAAGGAATTCTGACCTCTTGAAGCTTTGCCTCAGCTTCGGCCGGGGTTGTCACTCCCCACAGCTGGTGAAGAGTCATTAGATTAATAGGGAAAGAATATATATTACCGCGAAAATTCACCTTAGGCTTATTGATATATTGATTGAACTCGGTGAACCGGTTTACAAAATCCCAAATCTTTTCATTGTTTGTGTGAAATATATGCGGACCATAAACATGGACGTCGACACCGTCTCGCTTTTCGGTATAGCAGTTTCCACCGATGTGGTCTCGCTTATCTAAAACAAGAACAGACTTACCGCTGTCCATCATCTCCCTTGCGAAAGTAGCACCGAACATACCGGCACCCACTATCAAATAATCATACTTCATTTCTTCTCCTTAAATCAACTTCATAACCAGAATAGTCAAAATCTATATTTTCTAAAACCCGCTTGCCAAAACCTAGCTTCTTCGCCCTGTGGTAAGCCAGCAGGCTGGCAAAATCTGTCCAAACGTTTTTATCGCCATTTGAATACAGCTCTTGCAATAACGTTACTAATTCACTCTCTGTGCTGGATGACCTGACGTCTTTCTCAAATGTCAAGATCTTCTGTAACCATCTCTCTTTCCCACCGTTTAGAAAGTCATCAGGTGCAAAGTTAGGCATCTCCCCGTTATGAACTGAACCCATGGCTGACTCATGCTCTCCACGGTCTGTTAGGATCACCCTGCACATCTTAAAGTGTCTCTCATAAATGTGCAGAGAATTACTACAGTGTGTATAGGTCCCTAACTCGACCCCAAGCTCTAGAGCAAGCATCTCTTGAAAAAAAGTAAAAGCTGGAATATCGTAAGCAATTCCAAAAATAAGATCAGAACTTCTCATATTAACGATCATGTGAAGTTGAGCATCTCTTATAAAGAACTGAAGACTTAGTGTACAGGGCACATCTAGCTTTGCATCGACACTATCATCAGGAGTTCTTAAATGAATGATCGCTCTTCTTGAATCTGGATCCCTTGTTAACTCATCTTTTACAAAATCCCACTGATTCAACCTTCCACCGGCGATGATAGGATTTGTATGAAATATCCTAGCCCCATAAGCGGAATTAGCAGTCTTACCGTCATCACTGATATTTGACCAGAACTTTGAATAATTTGATATCCATTCTGTAGAATTGTTACCAGACAAATACCAGACCATCTCAGCCGCAAGGTACGTCGGGCTAAAGTTTCTACCCCACACAAAAGGGTACCTGTGTCGAGGGTTGTCTATTGTAAAAGACACTCCTAGTTTTTCTCTTATCTTCTGACCTCGAGGAGAGGACTCGTACTCATAATCGTTGTAGACCTCCCTAATTAGTGCGAGGTAACAGTCGGTGAAGTTCTTAAATTTTCTCATATTTTATTATACTCTAAGGACCTTAATTTTTCTCATAGATGTTTGAAATCCGAAATCATTTTTATTTAGCTCTCCTACGCACAAACTGTATTTTGCCATTTCTGTCTTGCCATCCCAGCTCCAGCAGAAGATCCTAAACTGCTGTCCAGAAGTACCAGCAACTGTCAGCAACAAGTAGGGTTTGTTGTTCTTGGTTACCTTTTCTTTGACGTCCATTACAAGAAACCAATGCAAATCAACCCCGTTATAGTCATCAATGACGCTGATCTCTTTCTCATCAAGACGCTGAATTACTTCTGGAGATATAAGAGTTGACACGTTAAATGACCCAAGGTGAGCGACGCTGTTTTGGACCTGTTCGTGTCTAGACCACTCTCCTTCCCCTTGGGTCTCTAAAGTCAACCTCTTAAAAGCGTCTTGGCCACGGGTCGGGTCTTTCTTTGTCCACTTCTTGATCTCAGTGTTGTTGTTAATGATAACCTCACTCATTTGCTTATAGCTATCAAAAGTCGAATCAGGCCCAATACAGTTAACAGATCCAAAGGCCTTGATAGCTATCAGGGCTTGCATGGCTCTCTTATTAAACTTCGAATGTTTCCACTTACCGTCCTCATTCCACAACAAGTCCTCAACGTTATTATACGGTCTATTACCTAGTATCTCTTCAATAGCAGCTTCACCAACGCCCTTACAGGAGAGAAAAGACGGCATGAATTTCTTACCATCTAAAATGGTCCACGACTTTGTTGCATAATTGATGTCAATAGGAACGATCTTATAACCTAGCGCTTTCACTTCGGAAAATGCCTTGGCACGTTTTTTATCATTACCAGACATTGATTCAAGATAGGCGCACAGCCATTCTTCTTCGAAGTAAGTTAAAAGCCACGCACAGTAATAAGAATCAATCGCGTAACAAACAGCATGAGACTTATTGAAACCGTAACCTGCAAAGAATAATATCTTCTCATAAAGATCATCAGCCAGCTGTTCATCAACTCCGTTCTTTACAGAGCCAGCGACAAATTGTTCCTTGATTGCACGAGCCTTAGCAAGGGACTCTGCAGCTTCTGACGCCTTACGCTTCATAATATTACGGCGTACTGTGTCTGTTTCCTCCTCCGGGAAACCAGCCACCACAGAACACAGCTTCATAATCTGTTCCTGAAACACGATCAAGCCGTATGTCTCTTCTAAAACCTCTCTGATAAGAGGGTGACCATAATCAATGTCATCAGGATTGTTCTTGGCATTTATATACAGCTTGTCAACCTTCGCAGTCAAAGGACCCGGGCGATATATCGAAGTTAGAGTGGCAATATCGACAATGCTCTTCGGCTTAGCTTTCTTAAATAGGTTTTGTGCACCGCGGCCAGCCAGTTGAAATATGCCGGCCCAGCGGCCCTTTGCATAGACGTGTTCATAAACGTGTTGATCATCCATATCAAGAACTTTTGGATCCATATTGGAATTAAACCATTCATACACTTGTTCGAACGTTGGGTTCTCAATCCCTTCCTTACGCTGCAGAATCAGTTCGATGGTACGCTGAATTACACGAAGAGTTTCGAGGCCTAGCAGATCAAACTTAATCCAACCGAAAGTTTCAAGGTGCTTATAATTCATGCCTTCAGCCCAAGGAGTTTGGAGTTCGCCGCGGGCTTTGATAAGGGGCATTCTTTCTGCAATATTTTCTGCTACAATACAACCACCAGCATGTCGACCAAGCGCTTTGTTTTGCTTAAATAAGACCTGGATTGGATCAGCAACTTCTGGGTACTTTTCAATAAAGTCTCTAAAAGTTTTTGAGTGTGCTATTGCGTCTTCGTAAAGTAACACAAATAGATTCTTATCAGTTCCCTGCTTGAAAACAGCACGCTTTACATCATTCTCAACAGGCGCTAGCGCCTTATTCACTTCGCTGAATGGGATCCCATAAAAACGAGATATATCTTTAACGAGAGACTTAAGCTTAAAAGTGTTGTAATTGGAAATCGGAACGATGTTTTCGTCACCCCACTTGTCTTTCATCATGTTGATAAGCAGATCACGATCACCCACGTCGGTGTCAATATCTGGCGCACCTTCACGAGACGGGTTTAAAAAGCGACCAAACATAAGATCATATTCGAACGGATCAACGTCGGTTAATCTGAGTACGTATGCAACAAGACTACCCGCAGCAGAGCCGCGACCTGGTCCTACAAGCATCGCTTTCTTAGCAATTTCAATGATGGCTTCCATAGTCAAAAAGTAGCGAGAAAAATTCTTGTCTTTAATAATCTTAAGCTCATGCTTTATTCGCTCAACGTACTTAGGATCCTTTTCAAGACCGCGGGCGATCAAACCTTTCTTACATGCTTCAAGCAGAGCCTTATCATCAGACATGCCTTTCGGCACAACATACGACGGAAGCTTCATACTTCTGTCAGGATGAATGTCAGAAATTGTTTGGTGAACAATATCATGTGGCCTTTCAACCGCGTCCCTGATCATTTCATTATTGTAAAAGTTCATGCCATCAGTGGTCTCGAGATAAGTGTCCCATACCTGCTCGGCGTTCTTTGGATAGAGCTCACACTTTAGCTCATCCCTTGACTGGGGCAACTTGGAAGGATCAAAGTCACGATAGTTCAGCCACCCCAGTTTCTTGTACAGTTCACGCTCTTTCCAGTGTTCAGGTCGAGCATAATGAGAGTCTGTCGTCACGACTAGCTTATCAGTAATACCTTGCGATTCTGCAAACTGAATAATGGCTCTATTCACAAGGTGCTGCGCAGGCAATTTGTTGAATTGTATTTCTAACATCACATCATCAATACCAACTGAATCGACTAGACCTTGATACGCGTTGCCAACACCGTTCATGACCTTGGAGTGAAAAGAGGGATCATCTAGGAGCTTATGGCTTAAGTCATCGAATTCTACCTGTTGAGCGTGGCGAAAAACCTCATAAGCTATAGGACCGCCAATACACGCGGTGGAGACCATCAGGTGGCCACCCTCAGACGCTTCCCGGAGCATTTTGTAGTCTATCCTAGGAAATCGGTAAAAGCCTTCTCTGTAGCCACGACTCACTAAGTGAAATAACCTCTGTAGTCCTTCACTGGTCTTAGGAAGAACGACAAGGTGATGGCGTCTCTTGATAGGATCATAAAACTTGGCCGACTTTGTTTCTTCCTCGTTCTCCACAGTCAGCCCAGCCTCTTCGACTGCGACGTCAACTACTTCATCATCGCCATCGACAACAGCTGTTAGCGGAGTCACGATGGCTTCTCGTTGTGCTTTCAGTATGGCGATAGATTCCTTGTCACCCTTCTTGGCAGCTTGACGAATTTGACGATCAAGTTCCCATACTTGTAGATCAGGGTGAACGTACATTTCGCAACCTGGAACAAATTTAAAACCAGGATTCTTCTTTCTAATTTTTTCTGCGTGAAGATACGCATGGCCGAATGAATTCATATGACCATGGTTAGTTAGGCACCAGCTATCCATTCCGTTTTCTAGAACAAAGTCTATATGTTCTTGAGGATAGCCTAGACCATCAAATGTCGAAAACCCATCATGAGAATGTAAAGAAGTAAAATTCTTGGGGGGTATAATAGCCATTCATTTCCCTATTCTATTGCATTTTTGTGGTTAGGCGAATATGAATATTATAAAGGAATGTAGCAAGTTATTCAGTTTTTTTAGGGTTTAATTTCAGACAATCTATCAGTTATTATCTTGTGTTTGCGAGTGTAGGCTTCAAAAAATTCTTCTGAATCTACACCTGTCAAAACCAGTATTGCCAAGAAATAATTAAAAGCGTCTATCATTTCCTCCAGGTATTCCTGCCTGTCGAATTCTTTCTTAGAAGCCCTGTGATCTTTCCAGTTCTTCAGGTGTAGCAGCGCCTCAAAAAGCTCTTCAACACTTCTAAACGTTATTTCTCGCAAGACCTTTTGGGAAGCCTTATCCTCCAGGTTTACTGGCCACTCCGGATACGCTCCTCCGACTTTCTCAGAGATTGTTCGCATAAAATCTTGCCTGAGCGCAAAAAGTAAATCTAATCTATCATCCATAGTCTAACTCCTAAAATTGAATATTAGACTGGTAGACTAGTTTTTACACTTTAAGATTGAGACAAAGATTCCAGGACTTCAGAGATTTTCTCTTCAGTCACATTCCGCAGGCCGTACTTCGGAAGTATTGTAATAAGCAGAGATTTTCTAACCTGAACATTATCGCAAGACTCTCCCCAGACCCAAGGAAGGGTACTGGTTAATTTATCAAGCTCTTTCCTTACAAGATCTTGCCTTTTGCAGTTGTACTGCAACTCTATTTCCGGATCTAAACTATTTTCGATTGAAAGCTTTTCACATATCTCTATAAGCAGATCATAATTTTCTTCTTCAACTGCTCTGTTGGCTTGAGAATATAACTCTTGTAACTCTTCAAGATTCTCGCTGTCCCCCACTTTGTCAGGATGTGTTTTCAATGCAATCTTCCGAAAAGCTTTTTTCGCCCAGTCTGGAGTGTTTGGTTTTACGACGTCTTCGAAGGGAGGCTTCTCATTCGAGTCCTCGAACTTAAAGTCTCGAAAATTGTTATCACCCACTTCCTGTTTATCCGATCTTTGCTCTTCCTCTTGATCTTGAGGATTTTCTTCATCGGCTGGAGGTTCTTTTAATTTATCGATTATAAATTTCATGTCCGATGTCCATTCAGCAGAATAGTCGGACATTATTTCACTACAGTCTTCTAGGTATGATAAAAGCATGGAGAGCTCAGCTTTCGCTCTCCTTAACTCTCTAAGCGCTTTTCTTTTCTTTATTTTGTCTTTGTGCTTCACAAAGATAAGTATTGAAAGCTAAGCCTCAGGTTCTTCTAAATCATCAGAATTATCGATCTCTGTCAATAATTTTTCTACGCTTGCGTCTAGAGACTCTTTAAAGTTGCCGTGTACCTCAAGGACCCCGGATTCTCCTTCAACTAATCTCATCATCCTTAAGTTATCTACGATGTCTGTTCCGGTGATAATTGCGATTTGCAGCACCTTTGCTACGTTTGCGATCACTTCATCACTAAGTCTTAATTCTTTCATTTTCACCCCTGAATTTCTGGTACCCAATGAGTCGTTCGACCATCAGGTGTTTTTTCTTTTTTTACGGTATTACCGTCTGGATCATTTTTCTGATTATATACTAAGAAACGAGAACTGTAATTGCCAATTTCACCATAAAAATCTCGATAAGAGTTAATGGTTGCACCGCCTGTCTGAAAGGATTCTCTCATAACAGACTTTATCGACTTGTTGAGCATTTTTAAATTAGAGTCAGAAAGATCGCTAACTTTCTTGAACGGGCTTATTCTGGCAAGATACAGAGCTTCTGCTTTTACGTAGTTACCCACTCCAGCAACAACTGATTGATCCATTAAAGCCTTTGTGATATTTACATCATCTTTTTTTCTTATCGAAGAAAGAAACAAGTCGTTGCTAACATCTTCAGCCAGCATATCCGGGCCGAATGAGGCGAGCTTTGAAGAGAGCTGTTTTGGATCAAAAGAGAATTTAATTGTTCCAAAGTTGCGCATATCGTTGAAGTAGACAGTCTTACCGTTGTTAAACTTCAGCGACACCCGTGTGTGTTGAGTTGATTCTTTTTGCCAAGCCCCAGTCATGCCTAGGGTTGACCACATACTGCTCTTATCCTGGAATATGAAATATATGAATTTACCATGAACGCCTACACCCTGAACCTGAAGCGGAAGTCTTTGCTTTAGTGTGTCTAAGCCCGGAAGCTCTTTTTTCAAATATCTCCCTGACACTATCTCTATTTCCTGTAAAACATCTCCGCCGACGCTCTCTCCCAAGAACATTGCATATCTTCTACACTCTGGACCTTCAGGCATTTTGGCACCCTCCGTAGTTGTCTAGTAAAAAACTGTGGTAATCTACCAGAGCATGATCATTAGGCTCTAGTAACCGCCACTCTCCTTTTATGAAAATGTTATACGCATCGTCAGCGTATTTTCCACACCCATAAAGCTCCTTGGCATCCGACCATTCTTCGCCGAGGTACTCTTCGCAAAACCTCTTTAAGATCTTTACTCTTCTGTTTACGAGACCTAGAGAACAAAGCTCTTCTCGTAATCTATCTTCAGGCGCAGAAATAAGAGAGATCGGATCAGGGTATTGAGAAAAAAAATCTTGTATCATCGGCTCGACTTGCTTTCTAGAAGTTTGGTTCAATAATAAGCAAGTGACAAGGATCTTCCAACCATCTGGCCAGAACCTCTCCTGGAGCAGGTCATAAGGTGATTTAGGGGGTATCCACTCATTCATGGATAAATTATATCAACCCTGGATATTTTTTTCAGGTATTACTTGATAAACTTCATGGCGAACATGACTGCTGCCATGGCAAATTGAACTACAGCGAATATTGTGACTGCTTTGGTTTTAAAAGTCTTAAGATCCTCGACTTCTTCCGTTAAGTTCTTGAGCTGGGTAGGCGACGCAACTTCGTCAATTTTTTCTTTCCATTGCCTTAGTTCTGTTACCCTGTCTTCTCTGTCTCGGAGAAGAGCGATATCTTGCTTGATATCATGCATCTCGTCTTTAAGAGATTCAATTCCCGTTGAAAGGGTTTCTAGCTCTTTTAGGACTAACTTTGAGTATTCCGCCCAACCGTTTTCAGACATTGTCTTCGGCTCCACCACTTATAGTTTCCTTTATTGAAGCCTGAATTTCTCTCAACTCTTGAATGATGTCATCATTCTCTTTGCAACTAGGCTTGTACTTATCTAAACATTCATCAAACTGTAACCAGAGAGAAACTAAAGCAGAGCTGACTTTTTTACCTCTTGCTCGAGAAGCAAGTTTTACTCGAAGCGCCTCTAAATGATCATATTTCCCCATGAATTTAAATATGGAGAAAATTTCATTTATTCTAGCTCGATGTCTACAGAAACTTCGATAGTTATTTTCGGAACGCGAAGTTGATTTACCATCCCGTGCTTCTTTGCTTCTTCTGCATCAAGAAACCAATCAGCGTGTTTTTTCTTATCGACAATCTTCATAAAATAATCATCTTTTTTTCCACAATTTCTCGCCATCATAGTGTAGATTGTAGTGTTCAAACGATCAGCTTCTTTCGCGCCGGCTTTCAGTTCCTCGACTTTTCCAAAGTCCATACTTGAAACGTCATGAATCATGATGGTTGCGTGAGGATCCATAAACCTAAGGCCTTCTTCACCAAAAGAAAACAGAACAGCACCGCAGCTCATGGCTTTTCCTTCTACTATGGTCGCGATAGGTAACTCTGAATGCTTTATCGCAGAAATCATAGACATGAGGCTATAGACCTGGCCGCCATAAGAGTCAATAACAACGGGTATCACTTTCTGGCCAGTGTTGTGAGCCCTTGCGATTTCTTGATCAAATTTCTTAGCTGCATCTTCATCAAATTTATTGACTCTCACAATCACTGGATTGTGTCGCATTTCCACTTCTTTTATTAAAGGTGATACCTTTGTCGTCCACTTCATCTAAATTCTCTCCTTAAGAACACTTGGAATATCCACAAGATGTACATGCCACACAGCCCTCTTGGTACTTCATAGAGTCTTCAGCTCCGCACTCTGGGCACACTTTGCTACCACCCGGGATTGTTCCATCGTTTATATATTTCTTTAATACTCTAGACACGACCCTCGCAAAAGAAAACAAGTGGGCGTCTCTATCTTTTTGTAGTTGCTCAACAATATAATGTATTGGGGCTCCGTGACGTAACGCCAAAGATATAATTCTAGTAAAGCCTGCATGATCTGGATTGTCAAACACCTTAACTATGTCCTTGACAACTACCTCACTGCCATTTTCACCGAAATGTAAATCGTACTTGGAAGGCATGGTCTTACGAACTCGTTTTGTGATCTTGCCAGCTGTATAAGCTGATGGGATTTCAATAAATTCAGACTTTCCTCCAAGCACCTCATACGGTTTTCCATCCATCAGACCAACAAGTATCGTCCAGGCTTCACCCTTTACTTGGGATCGATGAATTTCGCAGTCTAGGTTCTCAGGTCTGCGGGGGGCATTGATATCCTTAATCGTCTGATCGGTAGCACTTTGAGCGTCGTTACTAACCAGAACACCTGACCTGCACCCATCTCTGTAGATTGTTAGTCCCTTACAGCCTGATTCCCACCCAGCCATGTAAACCTGCTTCACAGTCTCAATGTCGATATCTGCAGGCAGGTTTGTTGTATTAGAGATCGCGTGACACACCCATTTCTGAGCGACAGACTGCATTTTAACTTTTGCGACCCAATCAATCTCATTTGCTGTGGCGCCTGAATATGGACTAGCCGATACAAGCTCGCTATTATCCGTGTCTGCCTCAGCGCCTGTTGCGGTCATCCATTGCCTGAACCCGTGATGGTAGACTGTATATTCTTGCCACCTGTCGCCACTGTCATCTGTAAAGTCTACACGACCGTCGAGATCATTCTCTGTTAGCTTCTTTCTTCTTGTATAATGAAGCATAAAAGCCGGTTCGATACCAGACGTTGTTTGGGTCAAAACAGAGACGGAGCCAGCTGGAGCTGTGGTTGTAATTGCGATGTTTCTTCTACCAAACTTTTCACTTAACTCACGCACCTCTGGATCTTTTTCCCAAATGCGACTTAGGAAGGGGTGATCTTCTTCGGCGGCATGATCGTGAATAGGGAAAGCACCACGCTCAGAAGCCAATATGCAAGAAGACTTGTATGCATTTACGGCTAGCCCGGAATAAATTGACTCTGTGATCTCTATGGATTCCTGTGATCCATAAATGACACCTAGCGCGGCAAGCATGTCGCCTAAGCCTGTTACTCCAAGCCCTGTTCTTCTTCCTTGCGTGGCTTGCTTTTTGACATTATTCCACATGTCAAGCTCAATTGCTTTTACATGCTCAGGTTCTGGATCAGAGCTGATTTTTTCTATAATCTTCTCTATTTGCTCCAGTTCGATGTCTATCATATCATCCATCAAACGTTGCGCTTTAATCACAACTTCTGAAAATTTATTCTCATCGAACTTTGCGTCAGGTGTAAACGGGCTATCCACGAACGACGTCAAGTTAACCAGCATCAAGCGGCAACTGTCATAGGGAGAGAGTATAATTTCTCCGCAAGGATTAGTGGAAGTAGAACCAAAACCAGCAGAAGTGTAGATGTCAGCGGGGGTCATCTTCTTTGCAGTGTCCCAGAAAAGAATACCCGGTTCTGCACATGCGTGCGCAGACTCAATAATCTCATCCCATAACGTCGCTGCAGATACCATTTCTGCGACCTCTGGGTCCTCACTATCAACAGGCCACCTAAGCTGCACTTGTTGATCATTCTTTACAGCGCTCATAAACTCGTCTGTCAACCTCACGCTGATATTCGCACCGGTAATCCTGTTTAGATTACGTTTAATCCTAATGAAGTCTAGTATCTGTGGATGGTGGACAGAAATCGTTAACATCAAGGCCCCACGTCGACCGTTCTGGGCTACTTCTCGACAGGAATTTGAAAACCTATCCATGAAAACTTCAATACCATCAGTCGTCCTTGCACAGTTGCCGGTCGCTCTACCCTTCGGTCTAATAGTAGAAATATCAAAACCCACTCCACCGCGGCGCTTGGCAATTTGAACCAGCTCCTGATCTACTTTTAAAATACCCCCGTAAGAATCGAAAGGGCTCTCAATAACAAAGCAGTTCGATATCGACTGGACCTGGAATGGATTTCCGATACCAGACATCGGAGAACCTTGCGGTACGACATATTTGAAATTGTCGAATAGCTCGAATATCTCTTCATAAGTCAAAGGGTTCTTATATTTCGATTCGATCCTGTGGTACTCTGCAGCTAACCGGGCATGCATATGCTTCGGACTGGACTCAAGAATATTACCGTCGCGATCTGTTAACGCGTACTTGGTGACGAAAACATTGGCTGCCAGTTCGTCACCCTCAAAATATTTTAAGCTGTCGCTTAACGCTTTCTCGAAATTATACATTACCACTTAACCCTTCAACTCGTCCCATTTCTTTTTAAGGTTTTCCTTCATAACTTTTTCATCACTCTGCACAGCCTCAGCCAGAGTCTGTACTTCTTCATCTAATATTTCAATTTTAGACATACTTGTGTCTATGTGAACAGGAAAAACGATTCCGTCCTTTCCGGCTCGATTTTTTGCCACGAACAGACGGCCATGGCCGGTCGCTTTCTCCATCGGTTTTCTAGAAAGAGAAACAACAAAGTCTGCCACCATCGCCTTCCCATAAGCTTCTGACATGTTTTCTAGACCAACAATATCAGAGTTTGCCGAGTCACGATTGGCTTGAGAAGCTGTCCAGACTGGTATCTTCATTTCCATGGCAAGATTTCTAAGCTCCTCATAAATTAACTTAAGTTCATGACGTAACGAGTCATATGCTCTAGTTGATCTCATGATATCAGCATAATCTATAATAATCACGCTCGGCTTAAACCCCCTCAGCGTCAACTTATCGATATGGTTTCTAAGTGTTACCACAGAAGCGGAGTTCGTCGGATACTCTTTGATTATTAATCGACCAAGATCTTCATTACTTTCATAAAATTTAATCACTTTTTCTTTGTGGTTTATTACATCAGAAGAATTAATGCCACATAGGTTAGAGTCGTACCTCAAACCGACAGCTTGCTCGGTTAACTCGAAAGTGTAGTGTAGAACATTCTTACCAACCCTCATTGCGTTTGCACCCATGGCAACTAGCCAATGAGACTTACCAACACCGGTATTTGCTGTAACAATTCCGATCTCACCGCGGCCCAAGCCACCGTTAAGAACCTCAGAGGCATCAAGCTTATCGATACCCGTTGGGCAGACTTGGCGGTTTATCTTGATAAACCTAGCCTCGATATCCTCAAAGAAGTCATGACCAGCTGAGTTTGGCAATCCAATGGAGACTGCATTTTTCATTAATGTCAGGACATGATCAAATTTGTCTTCAGAAATTAATTCAACAGACTTCTCCAAAGCTTCCTTAAAAGCTTGTCGCTTACAGAAGTCTAGGATCTTTTCTTTTACGTACGCAACGTCACCAGGACTTGGATTTCTCTTCATCCTATGCAGAAAATCAATCACCTGAGTCTTTAACAGATCGTCGTTTTCTTCCTGCAAAGACTCCTTTATAATTGATATCAAGAGTTGGGTCGTCGGAAAGCACTTATACCTAAAATAGTAGTTAAAATGCTTTTCGCACAAGAACTTTAGGTAAACTAACTCAAAAAAGTCAGACCTCATCACTTCAACCATCTGAGCAGCCCATCCGTGGTCTGTCAGCAAGCCTTGTAATATTTTTTCTTGAAACTGCTTGTTGTATTTTGAAAATTGTCCTGCAGGGACGTACCCTAGAACATTGGATTCCTGTGTGTTACTTTCTTCCATTACCGACCTAAATTCCTAATCGCCAAAAAAAATCTTTCTACATCAAAATTTTTAACACCAATTGCGTTTTGTTCACGAATAAACCCAAGTTTATCTCTTTTTTTCTGCTCTGAAGTTTGTAAGAAACTATCTACCTTTTGAGTCTGAAAAGCTGACAAGTTTCTAACACCTAAATTCATAAGCCTCCAATTTTTCTTCGGTATTTCTGAGTTATTCGCAATCTCTGAGTAGAGCTTTAACTTGCTATTTTCGCTTTTTTGCTTAGCTAGTTTAATTAGATCATCCATCAGCAAGCTTCTTTCATTAATTTCTGGAAACCGCTTAGTCATGCTCTTAAAACCAGCTCCTTTTATACCCTGCAGGTTGTCTGATGCATCTCCAACAAAGCTCCTTACTAAACAAAAATTTTCTGGATAAACCTGAAACTTCTCTTTTACAGCATCACGATCCACAATCTTCTTTTGACCGGGAGACCACTGGAGAGTCTTTTCGTTTATTAACTGGTATAGGTCTTTGTCTGATGATATTACAACCTTATTCTGCTCAGTAAAAATGTCATTGCACATGTAGGCGATGATATCATCAGCTTCGCAGTCAGACACATACAGCTGCTTTACACCAGCCTTGTTTAATAGTTTTATAATCGTAGCAATTTGCCAATTTCGATTCTCAAAAGTGTCTGGCATCTCATCTTCAGAATAAAACCGGTTAAGTCTTTGGGGCCTTCTCATATTCTTGTAAGAAGACTGCAGTGCCCTTCTACGAGGTGATCCCCCGCCTTCCCATACAACATATACGTCGCGAGGCGTAAACCTCTCAGACAAAAGCTGGATGGCTTTTAAAAACCCAACAACACCACCAACGTGCTCTCCGTTATCTGATATTGTTGGGTTTGCAATAAAATGTCTGGTAAAAAGGTTCAGGGAGTCAATCAACAGCAGTGGATTGGAAAATTGTCTCACGTATCCAGTTCCAAGAAATCCTGTTCCGAACCTAAAGAAATTGATCTAATCTCTTCGTATGACTCTGGATCTATATCCACGGATTCTACATCTGACATTTTTCTGACCATGGTTGCCTCCAGAAGATCGTCAATATAAGTAGAGAACTCCGGATCATCCCACACTTCTCCAAAATCAGCTTTATAGAACTTTTTCTCAGCCAACACTTCACCTGTCTTTTGGTTATGGACAAAAAGAGTCTTCCAGGCGCCTGTGCCTGCTAACTCAATCTTATTCATACCTACAACCGCAGGGCCTGCTTTTCTAAGCTCATCAAAAACTTGCTCATGCTCCATGATACCTTTACCGAAATGAATTTCAAAATTCACGCTCCTGAAAGGAGGGGCGACCTTGTTCTTGATAGTCTTCGCTGACACGTTTATCCCTATCACTTCTTTCTTCTTGTTTTCTATCCGCTGACCTGCGCCAAGCTTTATTCTTACAGAAGAATGAAAAGGTATCGCCTTGCCACCAGGAGTTGTTGTTGGATCTCCATACATGACGCCGATATTCGTCCTAATCTGGTTTAGACAAATCAACAAAGTGTTAGTCTGTCCTATAACCCCAGTGATTTTTCTCATACCTTTCGAGATTGCCCTAGCCTGTAGACCGATAGAATTCTGATCATAATCGCCTACCAACTCTGCCTTTGGTGAAGAAGCAGCGACAGAATCCCAAATAATCGTAATCGGAACGTCCTTGTCCATTGCTTTTGCCTTTATAATAGTCGCTTCAGCAATGGACAAGACCTCCTCTGTACAGTGAGTATCAACGTACACAAAACGTTTTGTTATATCCACGCCCAACAACCCTAGGTTCTCAACACTAGTCGCGTTCTCTGTATCAATATAAACAACAATTCCGCCCATCTGCTGAGTGGACCTTGCTATCTGGATTGCTATATGAGACTTACCGATTGAGGGAGGACCAAAGATTTCTATGATCCTACCCTCTGGAAGACCACCTTCTCTCTTATTCGAGATAATGTAGTCAAGCTGTCTTGATCCAGTACTGACCCACCTTTTTACATGCGTCGGAGATGAGTCAGTATGCAGATTATAGGCCACCTTAGATCCATGTTCTTTATTTAAAGAAGAGATCAAATCAGAGGTAAAATTGTCTGTCTGGTTTTTCGTTTTTCTCTTTGCCATTTATTATCGTTCCTAGAAGTCACTTTCAAGATCTGCGAATGCGTCATCAAGACTATTAAACTTTTTCTGAGTATCTGTTGTCTCGGTACGCTTCTCGTTGTTCTGGAAACCAGCGCCCCTCGTTGTACCTGAACTATTCTCAGTTCCGGAATCTTCTAAGTCTCCGTTAAGCCAGTCGTTTATAATCTTCTCGAGCTCATCACTAGACTTAGTGGAATACATATCATCTATATTCGGAATACTAGACGTCCAATTTTTTACCTGGTCATTGTTCTCAGAAAGCCGACTCTGCTTCCCACGTGGTCGAACTTCCGTCGTTGCCCACATTCTACCTGGAGCCTTGGTACAGATCACTTTGACGTCACGACCTTCAGCGATGTCAGTGATGTCTCCATAGTCCTCATCTAACATGATGTTTAGCAAAGACTGATACACCATCTTACCAAAAGACCAGACACGCACACCCTTATCTTCTTCACCGCGAACAATGACTGGAGCGTAATAACGAGGCTTTGGGTAAAGCTTCTTAGCAAGCTCGTACGACTCCTTCGTACCTTCGTCACGAAGCTTATTGATCAAATCCTGAATTGGATCGGGCTTACTAAACTGGTACGGCGCCAGAAGCCCTGGGTTATTTCCGATGTTGTAATAGAACCAGCGCTCTGTAAACGGTAACCCGTCGTCATTATTGGGAAATGACAAAATACGAACTGTGACTTCTTCTCCTTCTTGTGGACGCCACATCGAGTTTCTCTTATTACCTTGACCGCTAAGCTGGTTAAGTTTTCTTCTAATTGCTTCAAAATCTACTGCCATGGTTCAACCTCCTAGTTTGGCAAATTATCAACTTGTATTTTGATTATATGCTTAGGAAATCGAGTTTTCAGTGAGTTTGGTTATTTTGTTTTTTTCTTTTTCTTAGTGCGCTTAATAACTTTGGCGGGGTATGTCGGACCGGTACCTAGTGGGGTGGTTGCGCCAGGCACACCACCAGCAGACATTTCGTCTGGAGAGGCCTTTTTGTCTCCGCTGGTATCGTCCTTCTTTTCTTTATCTCTACCGTCCTGATTACTAAGATCGGGTTCACCAAGAACGTCTTTCTTTTCTAGGACTAGCCTTATAAATTCTCTGATCAGTTTTATATTCATATCATTAATTATTTCGAAAATCTGAATTTAGGATCAATTTCAAAAATTTGTGGCTCTGTACCGGGTAAATTTTCTTTTAGCCACTCTGATTCTTTCTCACCCTGCTCTCTATTTTTTATGGCCAGCCACCAACAACCGACGTCTGGGTTCCAGCGGTATCGTCTCTCTTTTAATAAGTGATTCATATCTCTCGGGGCGTTAGCTGCAAACACTTGCAGATCTGGAGCCTTGGCGTTCTTGAGTAAAGAAGAAATCACGTCATTGATCTCGAGTGTTTGAGTCAAGGCAGAGAGGGCCTGGCACGAGTCATTAAAATCGTAGAAAAAACCAGAAAATACCGAAAGTACGCTTAAGCTCCTCGAAGGGAAACCCAGCTCCGACCAATCTACTTGATCCATGCTACACCCCCACAGCGTTTTTATCTCGCCGGTGTATTTCTCTATCCACGGTTTAGTGAATGAAGAATTATGAGAAACAATTAAGTCAGCGCTTGATAAAAGTTTTGTCACCAATGGCCAGTCTATACTTTCTCCTCTAGATTCTTCCGCAGAAAAATCAACGAACCTAACCTCATCGCTCGTTAACTCTCTGCCCGGATCCTGAAAGAAAGAAACTGTTTTTCTACATTTTGAAAATCTGTCTTTATCGTCAGTGTAACAGAGCTTTAAATTGATTCTTAGAATATCACCCGAGGTTGGGTTTAGAGACGTTGTTACAACGCTACAGAATATTAAGGCATTTACGCTTGCCGCCTCTGGATCTCCAATCGGAGGTATCTCAGAAATGTTCTTTAAATTTATGTTCTTCTTTTTAGATTCAAAAATCACTTACCAGCTTTTCCTTTCTCCAGAATAAATCACGACTCCACCACCGAGATTCTCGACTTGTATCAAAGAATCGAGACTCAACATTCCTGCATTTTGAGCGCCTATCATCGTGTGATATATGTATTTTATACCGTCACGTACGTTTATCGCAGAAACTTCCACCTTAAGACCCACCATTGATCCCTTTGTAACCTGTGACAGTCCGGTGTACACTTTTTGCATCGCGTCAGTGCCTGTGAAAGCCTGCTTTAAAATAGACTTGATCTTATCAATGTCGTCCCCACCACCGCCACCTGAGATTCTTAGGTTCTTCATCAGCTTTTGTGGATTTTCACTAGCAAGAGCTCCTGCTTCGTTAACCCCAGCAGAAAAACGACCAGAGCCTGTCGAGGCTTCTATCCCAGTTTTCTTCTTTTTCTTCTTTTTCTTCTTTGGCTTCTTTTCTTCTTCATTCTCTTCCTTAAGAATGTCTAAAACCACATCTTTAACACTTACTTTCATAACACGTCGTACTCCAAGAAAAAATGACCTACGTCTTTAATGTCTATTCCTTCATTAATTATTTTGTTGAGTTGCGGGATGTCATCATTTCTGACATCTAGGACCAGCGCATCATGTATTACGCACAATGGCTTTACTGATGGTGGCATACGAAAATCCTTCATTAGGTTAGAGAATCCTATCAAAGATACATCAACGCTAGAACTTTGTACAAAGTTATTGACAGCCACGTTAGAGCTACACTTTTTAAGAGAAATCGGTCGACCAAAATAGTTTTTGATGTTTCCACTCTTATAGTCACCTGCCGCCTGTAGAATCTTTCCTAAACTGAAATACTCATCTATGGCTTTCTTTATCAGCATCGCTTCTTTACCAACAATCTCTGTCAGCTTAGTTAAACCGGCGCCGAAAAGAGTCGATAAAACTGCAGCCTTCACTTTGTCTCTACCACATTCCAGCTTGTACTCATCCATAACATCGGTATAGATATCTCTCTCTGTCGAATCAGAGGTCAGAAGTTTTGCGAATCTAGGCTCTAGGGAAACAAAATCAACCCAGACTATGCTACCATTCTCATACCTGCTCTTAAAAATATTCTTCATGCTTCTAGGCAAAAGTAAAACCTGAGGTCCTGATCCAACGACTAAACGACCAGTGACTGTTTTCATCCTGTTATATGTTAACTCTCTAGAAAAACCGTCGGCGGCAGGAGCAAACGAACTTACTATTTTTCTGATTGTTGGGTTCTCTATTTCTAAACCTAGTACTTCTTGATTGGGAACTATCCTGCTGAAGTTTTGAAGAATGTAGTTTCCCTCAGAATATACGCTGGGATAGCCGTCTGAATCAAAAAAAGCAGACAGCTCCTTTATAGAGGCAAACAAGTTGCTTATCTTACCGGCATAAATCTCACGAGGTAAAGAGAACTTCCAATTGGGATTCTTGGCCCCAACTTCTAACAGCGATTTTCTATACTTTTCCTCAATAAAGACTATCGGATCTATCCCGTATAGACCATTAAACAAATTTAGAGAATTTTCTTCTTCACAACTTAAGAAAAGATCATGATCGGTTTGAGCTGAGTTTACCCATGCGCAATCGCTGCCATGGACTAAAAGATGGCTATCACCGCCGAATATAGATCGATCAATTAAAATCTTCATGATTAATTCTATATAGATGATCTCTGTTTTTCAGATTAATCAGACTCTATCTCGGCTATGGCTTGATTGACAGAGTTACCGATGTTGGTATAGGCTCCATACGCATTTAAGGGCTGAAATTCCCAGCTAGTCTTAAACTCACCAGATGTTATTGAGTGAGAAACCTTGGAAGCGCAGTAGATGTTATCTGCGCTTGTACCCGTACCAAAATCAACAAAAAATGTCTGTCCTATGGCAGCGGTGGGCATGCCCATTGTTGTCATGGAAAGCCGAGTAGGAGCTATCTGCAGCGGCAGGCCGGACTCTCTTAACCCTAAAGCCGAGGTCCCAGATCCTAATCCTGATCTTCTCATATTGATACTAGTCATCGCTGGATTATTCATCGAACCCAAGCTCGCTTCGAGCACGTTGGTCGTACTTGTACCATAAATTATCGTAGGCATAATAGATTTTAAAAAATCCTTGACATACGTGAAGTCTTTCTTCACTCGAAATCTCACTTTGCCAGATTCGACATCTGACTCCTCTATCTTTGTTGTGGCAGGGATGGCTTCTAATATCCCACTTTCTAGCGCGTAGTTTATAGCAGTCACAAAAGCTTGCTTACTACCGCTCTTGTCTTTCTCTTTTCTAGCTGCCTTCCCGACGCCACTGGTGAAAGGAGTGATCATGTCTTGTTGAGAAGCCTGCCATATCTGGTTCAGGGTTGTATATGACGTAGAATTCTGGTCGAAGACATGTATCCTATAAATAGATTTACCATCAGTGTCACCTGTCAGGCATTCAGCTTGCATCTGGATTTTTGGAACCCTAAAATTTAAATCAGCATCAGGACCTAAATCGTACGCGTCTTGTAAACGTATGTCTTTAGCATCTTTCAACAGAGTCTTTCCGTGATCCTTATCTTGATATATCTTTTTAAGCTTTAGTTTCCCCGGGTTCTCCTTATCTTTTTCATAAAGATCAGTCAAGCCATAGGCTTCAGCGGTCTGACTTGAAACAAACTCTTTAGCAAGAAACCTGATAAAAGCCCCTATTGGCATGTTCGTAGTAGTCTTACATTTTTCTGCAAACTTCTCTGTAAAAGTCTGAATGCCTATTGGGAAGCTAGAGATTGGAGCGTCTTTCATGTAGGAAGCGTGACTATTAAAAGTGTAAAATACAAATTGCACTTCATCAAACTGACCAGTCCCGCAAAGGGGGTAACCACAAAAAGCCAGTAGCAGATTTCCGAATGTAGTGTACTGAGAAAACTCCGCAAGTCCGACAGCTCCTCCAGAGTTAGCCACTTTTTCGTCTGCCTTAACGTGCACAAATTGTTTCTGGTGACCTATAAATTCTTTTCGAAAAGGATCGAGTATGTCTTTTTGAATTTCACCCTTTGGATTTAGCCCTGCACTTTGCATCCGCTTAGCAGGGACATCACTAACCTTTGAGCCTACTATTGCCGCCATACTCTCTTGAGCTTTCGGTATTACAGTCTTTAACTCTTTAAGAAGAGGTAAGATCTTCTTTAAGTTGCCAGGATTACCGGCCTTGTTAGCACTGGCAATAAACTTATCCAGCTCCTTTGAGGTCTTTTTTGTGAAACCCATTGCCGAAGTTGTGTCTGACATCCTGGACAGTATCTGGCTTCCCTCTATCTTCTTTGAGCCTTTTTTTCCTCCTGGCTTAAGTTTACGTGCCGCTTTTATAGCTTCAGTAAGTCGCTCTACCTCTTTTAGGGCATCTTTGACAGCTGCTCCCTCTGTTATCTTGGATAGCTGAACTTGACCAGAGCCCTTCAGCGATAACTTTAGACTTATGTTTACTTGGCCGACGGTGTCAAACGAAAAACTAGAATTAACCACCCCGTACTTCTCGGTACACTTCAAACTATCCAAAAACCTACCGTAAACGTTATTGAGAAGATATCCGTCTGGATGAGACCATCCATACGTGATCAACATTTGAGTCTTACCATACAAGTCTGGCTTTACGAACTCTGAGATTTCTGACAACCTAGAACGGTCATGTAGCACCAAGCTCATCTCAGCTGTCTTGTAGGTTAATAATCCAGCGGACGGCACTAGATTCACCTTAAAGTCTTTTAGACTCATGAATGGGCGAAAGCGATCGATCACTGGCGCACCACGATTTTGAGGCGCATGGTTTGTATAAGATTCATCACCCATGACCAGCGTCTGTGGAGATGTAAAGATCTCCATACCAGCCGATGTTGTCGAAGGATCTTCTTTCTTTTTTTCTTCGTCGTCTACTTTCGGGGGTGGAGTGTTAAGGATATTTTTGCGAACTCTAAGATCAATCCCCTTTGCAATCGTCTCATCAGCAGAACCAGCGGCCGGCTTAAAGTTACCCTTTAAAAATTGTAACAAAGAGATAGTCTGGACGCGTCCGTCTTCAGATAAAGCAGGAACAGAAGGTATTAAGGTGACGTCTAAAAAAGGGACGCACCTCGACATCTCTATTGTCGGAATACAATTTAAAAATATTTCAGCCTCTGCTGTTCCTCTTTTTGAAGGGTTTAGGGTGTTGTTTTTCACGACAAAAGCAGAAAGAGCCGGTTTTTCTTTACTGGGGTTCTTGGGATCTAAATTAGGTCTGATCGGAGCTGTGTCTTTCAGGTTTATAGCAAAAGGAATAACCAGATTCTGTATAGATGTTGTCGAACCAATCTTGTCCCCCACTACATCAGAAGCTGACTCATACACAATGTGGATCGCATCAGCGATCTCATCCTCCCCAGTTTTACTATTGGTCTTGTACTCGTTAACCTTCTTCATAATCTCGTGTGCGAAGTACGCAGTCTCCGACGACTGGAGCATCCCTATTATAGAGGAGACGCCGGCTTCTGGTGGTGGTTTACCTTCTACAATATCGAAGTTCGCCTTTTGTACATCGCTTACTTTTGTAGAGCCCAACAATACACTGAATAGATCGTCTTGAGATAAAATGCCGTAATAAGCCTTGAGATCTTCAACAGCTTGATTTATTCTTGTTTTTGATCCTCTTGCCATAAACCCAACCCTAAACTAAAGCAGCTACTTGCATCAAGTTAATGGGCACAAGAACATAGGTACCGGGCGGAACTTGAAGACTCCATCCAATCCCACTAGCGCCAGCTATAACCCACCAAAGTCTTGAATCCCCATATTCGATACCAGCGATTGTATCAAGACGTTCGCCTTCTCGAATATAGTCTTTTCTAACAGAAATTGTGCCCCTTAAGGCGGCATCTCTTAAGATCTTACTAGGAATATAGGTCCCGTAGAATGTACCACCTCCCAATACAGGGGCTGCTCCATACCTTCTCAAACTAAACCCCCTTTATTCTTCTTGCCGTTTACCAAGCGAGGCCTGGTTTTTCTTAAAATCATCTTGAGCCGCTGAAGACTTTATACCGTATTCTTCAACATTCGCTAGCTCATCACCCGCCAGATGCGCAGAGATATCGCCGACAGGGTAGAGAGGTGCTCTCATTCCGCCCTGGCTATCCATACCTGGGGCGACATCATGGACAGGAGCGAAGCTGATGTTTACTCTTATCATCTTGGGGGCGCGCCTGGTTATTGATCCTGTCTCGTAAGTAGCATCAGCATAATCAAAATCCAGACTAGTAATAAATCCTGCAAGGCCTCGGCCTTGAGTCGATTCATAGGCCTGCATTATGGAGTTCTTCTTTGAATCAAAAAACTCACCTGCCTTAGCCGCTTTGGAGAGATCGTTTAAAGTGTTCTCAATTGGTGCCGCTTCTGTAACTACCGGTCGTAGATCGGAAGCCAGTACGATCATTTCAAAATCTGCCTTGTCGTGAGGATTAGCGGGATCTTTTGGGTTCTGAAACTCAACCCTATACTGGAATGGTTTCTTTATGACTTGACCCTCATGATCTAGATCTGAAACGTCTGGTCCACCTGGCCGATCTTCTGCTTTGGAAATCTTAACGACAGCTTCAGCTCTAGTCCAGGTGTAAAACGGCACTTTAGGAGGACCAAACAGCCCTCCACCAGCCTTCTTCAGAGTAACATAGGGATGAGAAGTTGACCTCTTTAATATCGCAAAACTGCCAGCGCCTAAACTGTCTTGCTCGAATAACGTATCAGCCGCAAGATCTGTAACAGTCTCAAATTTGGTTACCTGTTCATTGGCCTTACCTTCTTCGATACCCGGGCTGGAACCGAAACTAAACTTTGGCTCTTCTCCCCCAGTTTCTTGAAGGCCGAATAGTTTCATCAAGTTAAACTTACTACCATTCGATCTAATAAAGTCTCCAATCCTTAACCTGATCATTGGACTGGCTGTCGGGATTTGTGAAAACGGCATTATGAAACTCTTTTTGCCAGAAGCCAGTTGTCTACCCTCAGACCACTGGGGATAAACCATGTTCGTCAGCTTATTCACGCTTAACCACATAGAATCAAAATCGTCTTGTGAAGTCGCGACGAGCCAAAACCCGACGTTGATAGAGCGAGATGTCTTATTGTAGATCTTAACAGGATCGATCCTGCCATAAGCGTCAGTATCAGAATACGACACAGAGAAAGAGTCTTTCATATCGGTGATAAAAGCGTGAAAACTTATGATCTCGTTTGTTCTAAGATCATGAAAATAAAACGGCATGTACTCTGACTCTAATTCGTTTTCAAATTCGCGGGCGGATTCCGAAGTCAATCTTCCATTTGCAACAAAGTTTATTTTTCTTCTATGATCTTCTGAGCCCTCGAAATCGCCGGCTTTGGCAGCTACAGCTTGCATCACGTCTGGGCCATTATTGACTATCCCTTTAGCGTTCAGCAGCTCTACCGGTAAAATCATTCTCGCGGGTGCTGCTCGATGCCGCCAAACCAATGCATTAGAAACTCGATTGACTCGGCTCTTTGTAACTCTTGTCGCACCGTTATCTTCCATGGAGTCTATCAGCTGACCGCCTAGGCCTGAGAAGTCACTAATCTCTCCCATCTTGCAGCGCTCACCGACGATGGCGACAGCCATAAAAAACCGGAACGACGATAAACCAGAAAACAGCGAAAGCAACTTTACCAGAACAGCCTTGACAGACCCCCCTAGAAGGGCTGCTTCGCCAATAGCACCTAAAACCATTAGGGGGTCGGTGAAAGTAGCTATAATCTTCGAATTGTCCCTCATAATGTTACGCATCAGGTTAACATAGAAACCTTTTGACTCATTAATCCTGTCAATAAATTCAAAAATGTTAATTGCCTCACCGGCGAACCAGAGACCTAGAGAAAGAAAATTGCCAAGATCATCATCCGGGCGGGCTTTTGGCCACTTCATTCGAAAAAAAGCAGCCAAACCATAAGCGATGCATGTAAAAACCGGGAAGCGTAAATTTGGTACACCTATGTCGATAAGAGCTGCTGCAGGTGCGTCAGTAGAGCGGCCCATTGGTAATGAGCCAGGATCTTTACCTTGCGCTCTTTCATCGGTAAACTCTTTAAACAAAAACTCTAAGAATATGCCGATCACAAAGCTCAGCCCAAAAAGAGTTATCAGACCTTGAAGTATAAAAGTGGTGGCCGCTAATGGGTTACCTGTGAAGGTTTCAAGATAAGAGTTTGTGGCACCGAATGATTTACCGTCGTTTATAGATACAAAATGATCTTCGTCGCCTTCATCACCAACGGTGGCATCCAATAAGGGGCGTCCGAGCTCTCCGTCCGGACCGGTTCTATTAGATCCGTTATGGGCATTGGAGGCCAGAGTGTCCCTTATAGGGATCCGGGTGTCGACGAAAGATCCAGGAGCCACTGTTATAAAGTTCTCGCCGTCCGGATCATCATCAGGACCAGCGTGGCCAGTCTGCTTAAGCATTAAAGAGGTAGCGACTTTCCTGAGCTTGCTTACAGCTAGGTCCCCTAGAGGAGTATTTTTGGTGTATACCCCTAGCTCTGGCTGGATTGATCCATAAGCGGCACCGGGATTTGTGAACTGGCCGTCTCGAATATAGGGAGATTCTTCTGAGGGCGAAAATCTATTATGCTGAGTCAATATTGAAGAAATTCTTTTTTGAACGACTGGTGCGTCATCAGGTAACTTGTATGACTCTTTATCGACCCCAGTCGGATCAGTCAACGCTGCGTCTTCGTTTTTCCTGGTGGGCTTTATCTCTCTAAGGAGACTGTGGCCTGGACCTCTTTGGTTTTTATCAAAAAAAGTCTTAAGTGTTGCTGTTCTATCTTCAAGCTCAGTGAATCTTCCAGAATCAGAATAACTCCGCAGAGCATTGGCTTCTTGAGAATCTTCTGATAGTGACACAAACTGAGCGTCGTTTGTATCGACCCTGATCTCTGCGACACGATCTCCTGAATTTGTTTGAGTGTCTATTTCATCGTCTAAGCTTTTCTTTTCTTTTGTCTTAGGATCTATCAAGGATTCATGTGATATCGGGAATGCATTCTTTTTTTCGTGAGTTAACCCGCTTAGGAAATCTTTCAGAGTGGCCTTCGTGTGGGAGGATAGATCATCCTTATCTATTTCGACCCTACCGGGCCGACCGTTATCAGGGGCACCGAATTCACCGGAAGCCTCCGGATATATCTTCTTCTCGTCAGACACTATTTCTTATCCACAACTTCTTCTTTTATGTGCTTTAAGAGACCGCGCTTTGTCGACGGATGCTCAAAAAGCCTCTTTATATTATCTATTATTTCATCATACTTGTCAAAAGGAAAACTTTCTAAAAGATTTCCATAAACTTTCTCTATTTTTTCTTTCTCTTCTTTTGTCATTCTATTTAATATCCGTTAGGCTAGCTGTAGTGTTCTTTCTCTCATCTGCACATTATCTGTCAAGACGTCAACCAGTTTGTTTGCGTCGAGCTGGACGGTCATATTAACAGTAAAATTAAGGGCTTCGTTTTGGACCGTGAACGTGTCTCCAGAGATGCCCATCGCGTCAGCAAACGTCTGTAATTTGACACTCATGTCTATTGGGTTATTGCTGATTTGCATTAGCGCTGTTACGGTGGTCTCATAAGCTTCTACGATTCCGCCTACAGCTGCAGCCACCTGGCCGTCAGGACCAAAATACTCAGCCTTAAACCCATTGACTATAGATATCATGTTGGTCATGGCAGTTGCGAGTACACCAAAAGGAGCCCCAACGTCAGAGATACCTGTGAGGTGTGCACCTGCCTCTTTTATGAGTTCAGCCATCTGCTTGACAGCTGTCACTAGAACATCCTTTAGAGATTTACCACTTCTGCCGCTGAACATGCCACCCTGCTCGTCTATATTAACAAACTCCATAGTCGAAATTTTCTGCATAGCTTTGTTTATGGATGGAAGCACCTTATCAGCTACCAAAGCGATCTTGTCTAATTGAGTTTGTATCGCTGATATATCTATTTTGTCAGCCTTTGCCAATTCTTTACCTAACGTGACCATACCTTCGATAGCTTTACTAATCGCGCCGCCTGGCTGGACCATGTTAGATATTGTATCAAACATCTGCTCCACTTCTTTCATCGCGGTCTGAGTGCTGGTTGTCACGCCGTCTTGCTTCTCGACCATACCTTGGAATTTCTCGATGGAGCTCATAACTTTTACAATAGCGCCCATAATTGCGTCAAGAGCTTTTGCTTGCTCAGCGACCTTTTTAGGATCTTTGCCTTTCATCGCTTTCGTCATGACGTTGACTAAGCCAGTAATGAACGGAGGAAGCTTTTTATTCAACACGTCAAAAACGCCAACCATACCATCAAGAACAGCATTGGTATTAGGAGCTATCGTACCACCAGAGAGGTACTTCATAGTGGATGCGTAACTGGCATCATCGGATATCATCTTAAGCGTTGGTGCAAGGGCACCCGCCAATTTTGCTATCGCTCCTATTATTGTAGCAATAGGGCCTACATTTTTAAGCTCTTGTGCGCTAAATTTCTGAGAAAGCTCTACCAGGTTTGCGACCGTTTGTTCAAGTTGGAACATGATGTCGGAAATGAAGCTACCCATAGAATCGATCATGGCAGAAGGTGACCCGCCAGATAGAAGTGTAGCGACTGTTCCAAACATGCCCTGCTGCGGCGCTAGCTCACTCAGTTTGGCCATGGCAGAGATTATGTCTTTAACGATACCAACTACCGCAGCAGTCTTCTTTGGATTAGGCACTTTGATCTTGTCTATGCTCTGAACCATGTTGAGTATAGTGGGGCCAGACTTTATAAAGAACTCTGCGGCCGCGTCGATAGAGGGGCCACCGAACCCTAAAAGAGTAGCGAGGCCGAACTTACCAGACATTTTCAACATCGTAGCTGTTGTCCCAACAACTTGAGCAATAATTTCAAGTTTTTTCTCAAAGTCCTTGGGGACTGTGAACGCGGCGTCGACAGTAGCAACTGCGCCGGCGAAAGTCAGCATTCCGCCTGTAAATAAGGCAGCGGCGCCGAGTAGACCAGCTATTATCAGAGGATAACCAATACCAGCTAGTATGCCGAGAGCAGCCATCCCCAGCAGCCCAACAGTCGCCAGCATCGCCAGGCCGATGGTTTTCATTACCTCTGGGAACGCTTTTATCGCTTCATCAGGAAGAGCCTTACTTAAAGTCCATATAGCAGCACCGTAAACCAGCATTCCGCCCGTAAATAAAGCAGCCGCAGCGACCGCACCCACGACAGCTAACGCTATCGCAGCCAAGCTTGTGGGTACGCCTAGCGGAGCTGCAAGTAGCAACAATCCGACAGTCGCAGTCATGGCAAGACCGATCACTGCCAGCTGACCTATTAACTTCATTAGTGGTATACCTGCCATAATCTTTGAGACAGCAAGGAGGCCAGCTGCATAGGCAACCATACCAACAACGAACAAAGTGCCAGCGCCTAACAAACCTAAGAGAGCCAGACCCATAGTCGCGCCACCGTCAGCGACTAGTAGCGCGGCACCCACCATCATAACAGCTGTCGCGATCATCAAGCCGCCTATGATCGCCATAACAGCAATCAACCGCAGCAAAGGAATACCCTTTAATATGGCCATCGTCGCAGCGATACCTAGGGCGTAGGCGACCATACCAACCGCGAAAACTAAGCCCGCGCCGATGAGGCCTAAGAGGGCGTTCGGTATCTGGCCCTTCATTTGAGCAAGAACGTTAGCGGCAATGATCAGTTGTGATGTGGCGTATATGGCTAGCGTTACCACCGCTATTGTCTTTATTATACCGCCCCAGCTAACCTTACTTAACATCATAGCGGAAACAGCTACGGCTGCTGCGAACATCACAACACCGACAGAGAATACACCAGCGAGCATGAGAAGAACAAAGCCTGCTCTCACAATTACCGGCCCAGGAATCGCGCCTATGGATTTGAGGAATGCTGCGATACCTTTTGAGGCAGGTGCGGCTTTCATACCAGAAGCGCCGGCGGCAGAGGCTGCTTTTGTGGCGACAAGGACCTTAAGCATGCCTGCAGCCACCATCTTTACCAGACCACCAGCCATAGCAAAGGCCAGACCCTTTATAAAAGCAAGAATAAACATTGGAGCGATAACATACTTAGCGAAACCCATCGCAATCGGCTTCCAGTTTTCAGAAGCGTATTTCTTGACTTTCTCAAACATATCCATGACAAGAGGACTAATCTTTTTCCAGACCCAAGAAGTTAGCATCACAAAAAGCTTAAGCATCATTTCGCCTAACTTCTTAAAAGCTTTGCCTAGACCTTTCACTGCGCCTTTTTTGTCACCAAAAAACTTTGCAAACTTGTCAGCAAACCCCTGCAAAATCACGTTCGGATCACCCTTGCCGGTGAAAAGAAAATTCACAAGAGACTTGATATCTGTCTTGATAGTCTTGGCAAAGGCCGCAAACTTCCCTGGATCGAAAATCTTCTTTAGATCTCCGATTATCCCAAGATCATTGAGTACCGTACCGAAAATATTACCAATCATCTTACCGAAATTATAGACTTCACGTAAAAACTGCCTGATGGTCTTCATAAGAGAATTGAAGTCTTTTTGGTAGTAAAGACCTTTACCAAAGCCCTTAAAGAAAGCATCAAAAATACCAGTGAAAGCAGGGCCAGTCTGGACTACTTTCTCAATTGCTTTGGCCAGCTTAAGCATGACCTCTTTTTCTGACATTTGAGCTTCTTCGGACTCGGCGGCGGCATCAGCAAAATCTGCATAAGCTACACCCTGGTTCTCAGCAGCGAATGCGTTCTTTAACGCAGCTTCAGTCAAGCCAGTTTGAGCCATCAAAAGTTTCTTTTCTTGGCGAGTCATTGTCTCCACAGATTTACCCGCAGCGTGAAAAGAATTTCTTAACATGTCAATACGCTCAGCAGGATTCTCAGCGTTCATCATCTTCATGGTGTCTAGCTGCATGCCGAAAGCTTGGTTTAGCTGAGACACGCTATCTGCAGCGCTTTCAAAGTCGTCAAACTTGTCGACAACTCCCTTCAGATCTTTCATGTCCATACCGAGTTTTCTGGCGTAAGCTGAAACTGCACCCATCTGAGTAGTGGTTATATTACCAAAACTAACAAAATCACCCTTCATGTCAGCAATATCACGTGCAATATCTTTGGAGCTTAAGTTAAACCTGTCAGCCATTTGAAGAGACATGCTACCGACTTCTGTCATCATATCAGTCTGGGACTTGCCTGATAACTTGGCATCTTTCATGAGCTTACCCATTTGCTCACCAGTCAGCCCTAGACCCTTTTTAACCATCGCGGCTTTTGCAGCGACTTCCTTAAACTCATCACCAAGTAGATTCATTGCTGGGCCTAGGCCCTTGGCAATCTCGGCGACGTCTTTCATCGCTGCTGCCATACCATCTGGGCCGTAACCGTATACCTTACTTAAAGATAAACCGGTGCCAGCAAGGTTACCGGCAGAGCTGCGCATGTCTTTAAACCCAGCTACGATGTTCTTAGCAGGCCCTTCGGTAAATGAACCAAATTCTTTACGGACGTCTTCGTACGCCTGTCTCAACGCAATACCAGCGCCGGCGCCTCGGTTAGCCATACCGATCAGTCCGCCCAGGATATCAAATGGCAGCTTAAGAATCGCGGCGCCAATGCTGAATAGACCACTGGTGAAGCTCTTTATCATTCCACCGAGGCCGCCCATACTTGCACCGAAATCTTTAAATCCCTGAACAAGACCAACCATGCCACCAGCTGCGGCTGCTTGACCTGTTGAGATCTTACTAAAGAATCCGTCAGCTGACTTTGCGTTTTTATCTTGAGACTTGCGAGAAGCTTCTTGGGCTTGAGTTATTTTTTCTTGGCCGGCGACTTGCTTTTGCTGGTTGGCTGTGGCTTGCTCTGCCGCGGCGTTCATCTCGGCGCCGGCGGCGCACTGTTTTCCACAGGCTTCGTTTAGTTTGTTCTGGAGCTTGATTCGATCTTGTAGTAGTTTATTAAGCTGGGCTTGTAGTTCAACTTGTTTTCCTAAATCTTCAGCCACAATGCCCCCAAAAGGTTAACTACTAGATTTAATTATTACGCACAGCAAAAATACATACGTAATAGGCTAGAAGGGCCAACAAATGCCTGTCGTTTTTAAGAAATGATTCGCTGCCCTTTTCTTTGTGATAATGGCAGTCTTTACTTCCAGGATAGTCGCCTGGTCTGAACATAGCGCGTTATATAGCTTCCTGGAGCTAGAAAGGGCTTCTGCGGTGGCTTCTGCAATCTGTTTATCACCGTTTATTTTGAAGCTCTTATTCTCGCTCATAACATAGGAAGCGCAGTCAGCGAAAAAATCTTTCCATTTTATTTCATTAAGCATAACTTTAATTATGTGAATCTTCTCAATTTTGCCGGTACTTGTGCTCGGTGACGCCCCATTAGCGCTCGAGTCTGCGCATCATTTTGATGCGCGGCTCTTGAAGCGGCACCTTCGCCGCCATTCTTTTTGTTTGTTTCCTTGATCTCTTTGTTGATTCTTTCTATGAACCACAGCCTTTGCCATACGGGAAGTAAATAACACTCTCTATACCCGAACCCCATATAGTACATCAATAAGAATATCTGATTTAAGAATACTTCTTTATGATCAGGCGTCAGGCCAAAAAAACGAGGCTCCCAGAGGGAGCTTTACCTCCGAACTTTCAGTACAATGCGGACACTCCATCCACCCTGAAAGATCTATTCCGGGTTCATTATTATCTAGAAACCTTCTAAGAGCCAAAGAATCTCTTGCCGGCATGTTTTTCACAAACATCTGGATCTTCGTCTTTTCTCTGATTCCGTTCACTTCAACAAGGGAGTAGATAAGACGCTGGGTTACCATATTGTCTCCAGAGATGCCTTTCTTTTTCCTTCTTTCAGCTACAGTCATAATCTCTTGCTCTTCAGCACCAGTAAGAAACTTGACCCTGACTGGTAGTTTGGTTACTGGGAGTGTAAACTCAAACACGTTAGATCCATCCGCTACCGGATTTGTCTCAAGCGTATTTATTGGCATGTCTGTCAGATCAAAGCTTTGCTTTGACCTTTCGCCGCACGCGGGACAGTCTACTTCCACCTTATATTCAGGACCATAACCAGTAACTCTTAAAGCAGTCATGATTGCGTTACGATCACCAGACAGCATGCTGGTTGGATCAATAGTCTTATCTATTAGACAAGAGCGAAGGAGTTCTGTTATAACTGTCCCCTTTTTGATAAGAGCGCGGGAAGTCAAGATGTCTTCATCCTTGGCTGTCATCGCTTTTATCTCTAAAGTCTCTTTACCATAGAGCGGACTATCGGCGTTATAGACCTTACCTTTTGATGGTAGTGGTACAGACTCAATTGGTACCTCGAAACCGAAGTCATCCCTCATTACATTGTTTGTTGGCATACTCGGATTCGGGGAATTGGAGCCAAACAGCTCTTTTCGAGCCTCATCATTACCTTCACTCATATAAGCACCTCACTAGTGTTTTGTTAGTAATAAATTTAAAAGGAAAATTAGGGAGCGTAAATAAAAAAAAGTCAAGAAGCGGCAAGCGCTTCTTGACAGATTTCTAATTTAAAAGAAAATTATTTTTTGAATTAGTACTGCAGTACGCAGTTATCAAACCTGATTGTAAGGGAAATTTCCGCGGGGTCTTCTGAACCATAGTCCAGATCACCAAAACTTGCAGATTCAAGAAAGCAACCCTTGATATCCCAAAGCTCCACAACTGTTCCCACAGCGTCAAGCAGCTTGAGTTGGCAATCTCTCTTATAGAAGTCTGCGTATCCTGATCGGCCAGATACGGACTCGAAATGTGTTCTCACCCACTCCATGACCTGCTGAGCACCTGAAGGTGCAATTGGATCATGAATCGTACAGCTGATTGCGTCAAACTTGGTCTTACCTGCGATATAGCGAGTCGAGTTCATGAATGGAATCTCGATGTTCGCCGTATTAATGGTAGGTCGGTTTGCTGTCTTAATTAGATAAGCATCGATACCTTCAATCGCAAAGACCCATCTAAACTTTCGTTTTGGTTCAAATTTGTTTGGCAACATGCTTGAGACATTTAATGTTTCGGCCATTTTTTTCTCCTAATCTCCTTTTAAATATACTCTAAATTAGATTTCTGCACCTGCATTTGTAATAACAAAGTCAAGTGAAATAAATTCAACAGAACGTGTTGGCTGTAAGAATATCTTTCCACGTAGTGTGTTGTTCTCCACGTCCGTCTGTGTTGTTGTAGTCGTGTCTATCTTCACAAGGAATCTATCAACACCCTGCTGCTGTTGAATCTGTCGTAAAATCGGATTCACTCTAGCAGAGAACCTTGCGAGAGTCGCCTCTCTGTTCGGTTCGAAGATGAAACTGTTCGCCACTCTTCTAACTCTTCTACGTAGTTCGATAAGCAATCTACGTACGTTAACTCTATCGAGCGAGCTCTGTGTTCTAAGCAGTGTCTTTTGGCCGAATACCACAACTCCCTCAGTGTGTGGGAATGACGTAATCGGGTTAATATCAACATCATATAGAGAATCCAGATTATCGCGATTAAGCTTCACTTGAGTCTCAGCCACGTTGGCCATAGCGCCTCGTGTAAAGCCCGCTGGTGCAAACCATGGGTGTGCCAACTGGTCATTAAGGGAGAAGGCTCCCAGGACCGGTACAGATGGCGGAACCTGGATGTTTTGACCTGTCGATGGGTCGCTTAAAATCACATCAGGAAAATAGGCAGCTGCAAAGCTCGTATCTAAGACTCTGTTATTGAATCTCTGAACTGTATTTGTAACACTAACTTTCTGCATTGAGCCTGTAACCACTGTGTTCTCAGTATCATACACGATCGCGTCCATGATATACATGGCGTCGAATCTTTCTTCGACAGCATCGATCGCTCTATCAGTTACCAGCGACTGCCTGATGCCTGGAATTGCAAGAAGCTGGATATCTACATCGCTTCTTTCAGCCAGCACATCAATCGCCCTCATGTATGTCGCGGCGGTTGCACCGTCCTTACCACCCTGCTTTTCAGAATCGCTAACTTCTCTCATTACGGCAACATCAGAAAGAGCGGCTTTTTCTTTATCGAAAATTTCTACTCCGTCGAATCCACCAGCGACGTGAACATTGTACTTAAGGTACCGTCTAACTGATCCTAAGTCCAAGTCTCCTTGCGCGTTCAAGAATCTTGTCCTAAGACCAGCAGAGTTACCATCTACATCTTTGATGCTCAGGTCTAAAACGGCGTTTCTTCGGTAAGAAGCTGCAGCCCACTCTGCGGAGTCTGGATTACCAGAGCTTGCAGTTAAGACCTGGATATTCTCCAGGGTAAACTTGTTGTTATTGTAAGAGTCGGCAGCAGCCGAGCCTTTCCTTGCGGATACCAAAGACAGCGAGTCTTGATCAAAGTCTGGGAAGTATTTTGTCCAAGACCTAGATGAACCCACCAGCTTGCTATTCTTGTTTGGTTCAACTGAATAATCATCAGCCTCAAACTGGACACCCCAGTTCAGAGCCGAAACCACTCTCTTCTTTGGCGTTACCCCAACAGCCAGTGATCTTCGCATTGGAAGAGGCGGAGCAATCACTGACTGAACAGCTACGTTAGATGAGTCTAATAAAGCTGCGCCAGCAGTATCTACAACAGTAGGAGCATGCAGCGCCTGGGCATTATCGATATTCAACTTCTGTGGACCTCTAAAGCCAAACGGCAGAGCCGTTGGATCGGTAATGCCGGTCTCAACATCAGCTTCTACCTCAACCCTAATATAATTCGAGTTGTTAGCAAATTTCCCAGAAAGAGTCAGCTTTTGTCCACCGGCTCGTTTATCGAAATCGTAGAACAATCTTTGATCACCGATGATTCTAGAAATAAATCTTTCAGAATTTGGATCCAGATTTAGGCTGGAGTATCGTTCCAGAACAACTGGCTCACGGTCGTTATCATCGAACTTTCTTACAAGAAGATCAAAGGTACCATAGCGATTTTTGTCTGATTGTGATCTTCTTAAATTCTCAATCGTTAATTTGTAAACGCTGTTCCCACCCGCACCGTCATCTAGTGAGTGAACCCTAAAGAGCGGTTGGTTAACTCCACCAAACTTCTGTGATATAAAAGTTGGGGAGACCGCGGTACGAAATCTGTCAGAAAAAGATTCAGCATTCGCTCTATCAGCTTTACCAGTGTTTCTTTCTGCCTTGGTCGGTAGAAGAAAAGCGATGTCTGTACCTGCTTGACCTGCAGTGGTCAAGTATGGGTTAGCAGTGCCGACTGGGGTTGCGTATGTACTAAACACGTCGTAATTAACATGTAAGTAGTGGCCCGCTGTCTGGATTGCTTGAGGATCAGTATTGAATACATTCGGAAAATAATTGGATGACTGTGGATCAAATGACGCAGTCAGAGCGCTTGGATAAGCAGCTGTTGGTTTATGACCATTCAAGATCATAATAAATTCTTGCTTGCCATCCGAAGTCGTTACATTACCCAAATGAGACCCGCCGTTATCGACGCCTTGAACACTTGGTGTAATACCCATAGACGCAGTGACGGAACTCGCTGCCATTTGGAGCACCGAATCAGATCCTCCAGTAAAGACAGTTGGAATCTCTGCTTCGGAGCGTACTACGTCTGTAGCAATAACTCGGTTTCCGGCGGCGCCTGGAGCAACCATACCTAGAGTGACCGAGTCGCCTTGAGCAATAGCCCTAATTGTTCCGAACTTGCCACCGTGACCGCCATTACTGTTAATCATCTTAGCAAGACTTGCCGCCGTTGAAGCAGCTGTACCTCCTCTCGCGAAGGTGAGAGTGCCATCGTCGGTGGCGTCTTCGGCGTCTGCGGTGTCGTAGTTGATCACGTTTGTGCCATCTGTCAATGTAATTCTTTTGCCGGTGGTGGTTGTGGCGGTGAGAAACTTAATTACCGCGGTGGCGGTACCCTTCAATCCAGCTTTACCAACCGGTGCGTTGTTTATTGCCGCCCGGGCAGATGATAGAGCCGGTACGACACCGGATGGATACATAAGGACACCACGAAGAACGTTGGCATACTTGTCACCATTACCGCCGCCATCAGCAGCGCCTGTGCCGGCTTCTGAGAATATTCTCTCGCCTGCTCCACCTGAGAAGGCTGGAATCGTAAAGCCTGCGATACTATCTCCGCCAGCAGCTGCTCTCATCACGATCGGAGTATTACCTGTGCGACCTTTAGCTGTTTGCGTCAAAGTAATCACCGTCGCGGAAGTCGCGGCGACTGTTAATCCAGGTTGCTTCGCATCTATTTGAGTGCGTAGAGCAACATGAGTGTCGTTCCCGGCGGCGACAATCTCAACCGCTACCCCTCCAACTCTCGAATCGCCTGCAGCCAGTGCAGTGCCGGCATTTACCAGCACATCTCCCGCAACCAGGACATCACCGTCAGTGTGACCTGCATTATCATTAACAAACACATACTGAGTGGTTTGTCCGTCAGTTGTGGTTATCTTAATGGAATCGCCGACAGATGGCTGAATGCCTACCGCGGCTCTTGTTATTGTTGTTGAAGCCGCGGCGGAGGCGGTTTCTTTCATTAAGACACTCAAGAAGTGTGTTCGACCAGGAACAGCGTTGGCGTCGATGCCACCAGAAAATTGACCTTCGGTTTCTCCGCGAGGGAGAGTAACAGTCAGGTGGTCGTCGTCTATATTCTTTATTATGTGAGCATTACCAGCAGCGCCACCAGTCTTCTGCGTTAATAAAATTGCATGGTCGTCAGCATTACCAGCGCTGCCCGAAGCGTCTGATGCGTCTATATCAATTGTGTGGGAATCAATCGCTTCCACAATTTTAGCAGAAATAGCGTCGGCATGGGCAGCGTTATTAAGGTTGATAGTCGCGTTACCAGTGGTGGCAGATGGGTTGGCAGCGTTGGCGCTTGCGAACGTAAACACAACCGTCGTGCCGGCAGAGTCCGTAAGTGTTAAGGTTTCACCGGCGATATCACCATGGGCCGCACCCGCTTTGACCGTAATGGTTGCCGTCGCGGATTGAGCCGCCCTTGTCGTACCTGCCTTTGTATTCGGTCCAATTCGGCCCGTATCAGGATTAACAATCTCGGAACCAACAACGAAACCAGCGTTCTTGACCGCACCGGCGGCAATTGCGTTACCCCGTGAGTCCGAACCAGCGACGTCTAGACGAGCCTTACCGTCACCAGCACCAAGAACCTTTAAATAAAGGCCAGCGCGCGCGTTTGAAAACCATTCTCGTAAAGCCATCGGGCCAAATTTGTCTGGGCCAACGGCGCCAAACTCAGCCACAAACTCTGAGAGGTTTGCAAATACGAGAGGAACGAAGGCACGACCCTTGGCGGATGTACCAATAACGCCAGCCGGCGTTCCAACCGGGCCAACTCTAGAAGGACCAGAAAGGTCGATCTCTCTAGTGCTTACACCTGGACTTTTAAATGTCAGTTCTGCCATTTGTTAACTTCTCCTGTTATACTCTTATTCAAAAGAAACTCCACTATTAGTTATCACGAAATCAATCGCGATGAACTCGATTGCTCTGGTCGGTACAACGACGATGCGACCATTCAATCTATTATTCTCAACATCTTGCGGACTATTATTCGAATCATCCATTACGACTCTGAAGCTGTCGATACCCGCTTGGGCCTGGACAGTCGCCAATAATGGAGTTACCAAGTTAATAAACCGAGCTCTTGTCTCAGCGTTGTTTGGTTCGAATAATAATCTTTGTGCGATGCCTGTAATCAACCTCTTAATTTCTAGAAGTAATCTTCTTACGTTCACTCTATCCAGAGCGCTCTTAGCCATCTGTAATGTCTTCTGGCCGAAGATTACAAATCCACCATTGGGGAAATTTGCGATCGGATTGATTCGGGCATCATAAAGTTCGTCTCTGTCACCAGCTGTCAACCTTACGTCGACGTTGGTTACATTATCCAGAGCGCCTCGATTAAAACCAGCAGGAGCAAACCATGGGAATGATACCGAATCGCTGAATGCCAATGCTTTCATGGCAGCCACCGAGGCAGGTAATGCAACCTGGGTTGAGTTTGAATCATCTGCTAACACAACGTCTGGAAAGTAAGCCGCTGTGTAATTGTTATCGATTACTCTGGATGAAAGCTGTTCCGAAGTTTCTCTAATGTCCGGGACAGACTTTCTTAGTTTTGTAAACGCTGTTCTATCCTCAGTACCAAACAAGCGAGTGGCATCTTCGGAGAAAGCTGGGATATCCATCAAGTAGAGTGCCAATGAGTACTCTCGAGTTCTTTCAGACGCGAAATCTGTTACGAAAGAATCTCTGATATCTGGGATAGCCAATATGTTATGTCTTACTGTCATCGGGTCGGTCATGATTGAAACAGCCTGTCGATAAGAAATAACCATGCTGTTATTCTTACCTGAGCCAGGAGCTCCAGCGTTCAACCCGGTGTTTGCTGCGAAAGCGCTATTGAACTCGACAGATGCTTTACCCTCAAATCCTGAAGGAGCGTCTGATGATGTGCTTCTGTCATTCATCAACGATGAGTCCTTATCGAGGACGTTCAAGCCGTCAAACCCGCCAAAGAGCGGTAGGGTAAATTTATTATAAGCTACGAAACGATTGAATCTGACTGATGAGCTATTCAAGAGGGTCGCCATTGAAACGCGACCAGCGTAGCTACCGTCTTGGATTGTATAATCGCTGGTGTTTACCACACCATGGCGTAAATACACAGCTTCCAGCATATGCTCCTTGGCGGAGCCTGTAACGTACTGAGCGATGGTCTGAGGAGTTGAACCTGTTGAATTCAATACGACTCTCGCGAGGGTAAACTTATTTGAGTTGAAGGCGTCAACCGCAGAACCTGATAATAGAGCTCCTGTCTTAGCTAGCCCCTGGAATTTTGTGTAACCAGCGATCAGATCGTTGAACGCCTCACCTGCGTTAGGGTTTCTAGAAGCCCCGGCCACAGAAGCAGTTCTTGGCATCTTGGCGGACTTCATACCCCAATATAATTTGGAATCTACTTTCTCCGTTAATGCCGGATCACCCGATGGTGTTGCTGCAGCGAATTCAGATACCGCCCTTGTTTGCCCGCGGGTAAGCTTGTACCGAAGAGGAAACGGAGGGAAGATAGGAGAGTTGAGGGTTACACTTGCTCGGTCGTCAAAATCGACCAACGGCGCCATGTGAATTCGGCAAAGAGATGACGTTCTAGACTTGAGAGCGGCATGCTTTAGCGTTCCTGCTGTAGCGTTGTCCCCTACTGCGACTGCATTTCCGATTGGGCCTGATGAACCTGTAAGAGCTAGAGTAGCATTGTCTGTAAGCGACTCAGATGTCTTAAGAACAGGAATACCTCTAAAACCGAATGGTAAGGACTCAGCAGGGATTTCTCCTCGCTCGTACTTGTCGCTCATAACCACTCTAACATGAAGAGAACGGTTAGGATATTTACCTGAAACAATCAAACGACGTTCTTCTTCTAAGTCGGCGTCAAAATTAAACTGTGCTTTGTAATCGCCAATCTTTCTAGCGACAAAATCTTCAGAGTTTGGATCCAGTGTGCAGCCTGGGTAGGATTCAAGTATCTCAGGATCAGTGTCCAGATCTCTTAATTTACGGACCTGGACTTCGAATGTGCCATAAGGCTGCTTTGGATCAAGTGACGCTTTGATATTTGCGATACTGACCTTGACGTCTTTATTTCCAGCCTCACCGTCAGATAGAGACTCAAAATGCATAAGATCAAACTCTTGAGATCCAAAAGGCTGACTGATAATTGCTGGTGAGCGTGCGGTTGAGTATCGTGTGTCAAGGCGGCCCATTGTAGAATGGACTTTAGCATCGTCTCCAGTAAAAGGAGAATCTGCAATCGCTTTTGTTGATGCAGTTGAAACAAACACGCTAGTAGCCGAAGCTAACTCATTCTCGACTGGAAGGTCAAGGTATAGTAAGTGCTTTTCTTCCAAAAACTTGTGCGGGTTTGTGTTCAGCACTTTAGAAATGTAAGAAGGATGCTCAGGATCAAGACTAGCCTTTGTGTTCTTGACAACGGCGTTGGTAGCGTCTAAAATTACTAACCTGAACTCCGATAGGATCACAGCTGCTTTTACATCGGTTTGGACCTCTTGGCCGGTGAGAGTAAAAGACTCCGTGACGCCCATACAGATCAAACGGTGATCTTTCGAAGTGTAAACAACACCTCTTAAGAGCTGAGTTTGGTTTGCAGCAGTAACACTGTCATTCTGAACGAATATCGGATAAGACTCGCGGGCTTCTTGAGAAGCGCCGGCAACGTTAGTGGAATGAGTTGCTGTAATCAGGTTTACACCACCGCGTACATATAGCCCAGCCAGGTTGCCGGTATCATCCTCGGCGTTGGCTTCGTTAATGTTCTTTCTGTCAGAATTTGCGTCCTCAGCAGACTCAATACCTTTGATTCTGAAACCAGCCCCTTTTACAGCACCTGATGTTCTTGTGGCATCGCGATCGGCAGCGGTGAGGTTACCACCTGCGCCCAGAACCCTCATGAAAGTCAGAGCTCTTTTATTCTTTAGGAATTCGAACGCAGCATAAACAGCTGGACGATCGGGGTCAAGGCCCCCGAATCTGTTAACGAAATCTGTGAAATCACCGACGGTTACCGGTACAAAGGCGGGCCCTTTTGCTGAGGTACCAATTACACCGCCAGGTACTCCAGAAACTGTTTGGCGCCGTGCCGCAAGGTCAATTTCCCTTTCAAAAAATCCGGGGGATCTGAATGTTTGCTCTGCCATATTATGGATTCTCCTGTGATTTACTTATGCAACCACATAATAACTATTTTCTAAAAACTCTAGTTTCTCGTGGTTCGTCATATTTTATTTCTTAATTAGGTCTTCTAGTTTAATTATAAAGTCATATGCCCTCAAGACAGTCTCACCAGTTTTTCTGTTTTGATCGGCGACTCTTACTTCCACGTTGCGTTCTCTTCCTGTCACTGGATCACGACCCCTTACTTTTCGTAAAGTGCCTAGCGACCCTATATTATTATTTAATGTCGTAGTACCCAAAGAATCCAAATTACTATCAATTTGTTGGTATATAGTTTCCGCAACGCCCCTCTTCGGCCCACCATCCAGCTCGTGTGTAAGATCACTTAACACATGATCTTCCGTTTTATTAGAGTCGACAACGGGTGTTACACCGGATCCCACAACATCAAACCCTTCGTGAACTGTAAATGAAATATTAGGAGCCGACACATATCTTCTTACCGGTGAGGGCTGACCAATTGATCTAGGAGCGACCAAGTAGGCGTGCACCCTCATATTAACAGTACATTTTACCAAGCGCTCATCTTCTGTAAAGTCATCGAAATTTACGTCAGGAGAAAAGCCGTCTTCTACGAACCCAGTGAAATAATAACCCTTGTCAGTGTCCAGCCTAAAAGATGGACGGTTATTATTTGTATAGCCACCCATTAAGATGGTAAGCATGCTGTTCATCTGCTGAGTATATTGACACCAAAACGTAACTTCATAGGTAGCGTTATAGTGCTTTACTGGAGGTATTTCAAATATCTCAAAAATATTGTAGCCAATATTGGAGCCGATTAGAGGATTTGAAGGAGTTGGGTTTTCTATTCCCTCTTTAAGCATCTTAGCCCCGTCCTCTGATTCTCCGTCACCCGTCTCAAGCTTGGGCTGTTTGGCTAACTCATCGCTGTTCTTTATACCCTGCTTATTAACAAAGTTCTGAAATTCTGCATCCTCTGGCGCCAGGCGTCTTTTGACAATCAAGGGAACATTCTCGCCAATACCTTGAGCTTGCTCGACACCTGTTCTCATAATAGAAATAAGAGGTAAAATTAAAGCCGAAGATGAATCTCTTAGAGGTTTTTTTCTGGCCAGTAGAGCAAAGCGCTCACCTGTTGCAAAAATGACTGGTACCTTGATAGGCTTTTTGTTACTTTTAACAGTAAAGTTTATTTCATGCTCAAAAAGATTAAAGACAGAACGATCAACGTCCTCGATAGTGCATGAGGGAATGTCTAGTCCTGTTACTTGCTCACCCTCTTGGTACCCCAAGTCTGCCTTACCACCGGCGCCTTTTTTAGCGTTATATCTAGTTGTCATAATCGTCACCGTAGAAAGATGAGCTTATGCCAGCACTGTCCCCTCTTTCAGATACCTCAGCGGGCTGTTCAGCGGGAGCCTCAACCTTACCTTGTTCTATTAGGGCGCGTTTATCAGCTGTCTCACCCTGGCTATTGACAGCTTTGCCACGTTGTTGCGCAAATTCTTTCTGTACCGCGTCTGGCTCCTCATTACCCATATCTGTCGGGCCGTGAAACTTAAAGTCAATTTGTCCCTTACGAGCCTGCTTACAAGCCAACTTGAGACCAGTCTTATATTCAACTTGCCCGAAGATAAGAGATGTAAAGACAGAACTAGTGATCTCAAAGAAAGTGTCGCCATAACTGACATAGTCACCTTCCTTTGCCTCCAGGTTTCTGTCTAGCAAGTCTCTATAATGAATATAGACCTGGATCGTCTTAAAGGTCTCGGAACCAAATTTAGTTG
>Ga0163179_10000085_pt1 | contig 65641 bp, 44 predicted proteins | sample AtlANTMetagenome_FD_109643 | JGI IMG/M metagenome (GOLD analysis project Ga0163179, IMG submission 109643) | Marine eukaryotic phytoplankton communities from the Atlantic Ocean - Atlantic ANT 2 Metagenome | ecosystem: Environmental > Aquatic > Marine > Oceanic | place: North Atlantic Ocean...
CGCGGCGCGGAGCAGGTCTTCGTGCACGCGCGCTGAACACACCAACTCTTCGAGCATGAGGTCAAGCTTCGTTGCAAGGCGGGCGCGGTTCAAACAACATCCCAGCATGACCGCACCGCTCTACGGGACTCCGCGTCCTCATCAGCCGCCGCTCGGCCCGCTCTCGCCCCTGCTTGACCGAAGCAGCACATCTGCACAGCCTGACGCGGAGACCTTGCGCGCGCTCGGCGTCGCGGAGATATCCGGGGACTTCTACCAGCGCTTGGGTCACCGGAACGGCCGGGAGTTCGAGTCGTTGGTCGCAGCGCTCGAAGGCGCTGAGGGAGCGGTCTCGTTCGCCTCGGGCATGGGCGCGATGAGCGCGACGCTCGGCGCCTTGTTGTCGCAGGGTGACCGCGTGTTGGTGGCCGAGCAGGTCTATGGCGGCACGTCTGCGTTCTCGACGGAGGATCTGCCGCGCTTCGGGGTCACGGTTGACCGGTTCTCGTCGGTTGATCTGGACACGCTGCGTGCTCAGCTGGAGCGTCCCGCGAAGCTCGTGGTGTTTGAGTCGCCGACCAACCCGACCTTGCGCGTCGCCGACATCGCCGCCGTGGTTAGCCTCGCTCGCGCCGCGGGCGCCGCCACGGTGTTCGACGGGACGTTCTCGCCGCCGCCGATTCAGCGGGTGTTGGCCATGGGGGTCGATCTCGTCGTGCACTCCGCGACCAAGTTCTTCGGAGGGCACTCGGACGTGCTCGCGGGCGTCGTCGCGGGGCGCCATGAGCACCTCCAGAGGATCGAGGAGTGGCGTCGTCGGACCGGTGGTTTACTCGCGCCGGATTCCGCGTGGCTGCTGCAACGGTCGTGGCCGACGCTCGCGTTGCGCGTCGAGGCTCAGCAAGCGAACGCCCTCGCGTTGGCGCGAGCGCTGCAAGGAGAGAAGGCCGGCGGGCGCGTCGTCGCGGTGACCTATCCAGGCTTAGAGGACCACCCCGATCGAGACATCGTCGAGCGTCAGATGAGCGGCGGCGGCGCGGTGTTGACGCTTGAGCTGGCGGGTGGCTTAGAGAGTGTGCTTTCGGCGCTCGATCGCCTGCAGGTCATCGCTCGCGGCGCGAGCTTAGGTGGCGTGGAGACGCTGGCTACGGTGCCTGCGTATACGACCCACGCTGCCTGCTCTCCAGAACAGCTCGCCGCCGCGGGCATCGCGGTCGGCTTAATGCGCATTGCAGTCGGCTTAGAGCCCACGGAGGTGCTGCTGGAGGACCTCCGCCAAGCGATCGCGAGTTGACGGATCTCACGGCGCACGTTGGCCTTGGGCGGTCGCGCCTGCTAATTTGTATGCTAGAAACCCTCAGAAACTCGCCACATATGTCTATCGCACCCACCGTCCGCTTGTTGTCCCCGGTTCTTGCAGCGATTTTGCTGCCGATGTCTGCCGCAGCTCAAGCTGCACAAGACGCCAGCGCGAGCAAGGCGAGCCGCGGCATGGTCGTCGGGGTCATCGACGTGCTGAAGGCCGTTGAGCAATACCCGCGCTACATCAAGCTTCGCGGCGAGCTCGAATCGAGCATTAACGATTATGAGGCGCAGCTGAAGCAGATGTCGGCGCGCGTTGATGAACTGCGCGGCACCATCCAGGTCCTTGCGGAGGGCTCTCAGGATCGCGCCGATAAGGAGTTCGAGTACCAGATGCTGATGCAGACGCAGGACTACCGCCGCAAGGCCTACCGAGACCGCATGCAGCAACAGGACCTGCGGAACACGCTCACGGTCTACGAAGACCTCGAATATGTGATCGGGGTCGTCGCCAAGCGCAAGGGCGTCGGGATCGTGCTGACGAAGCAGGACATCACGCCGTCGGCCCAGTCGATCGAAGAGATGTCGGAAAAAGAGGTGCAGGTCCGGGTCAAGGCCTACGACCGACGTCAGGTCTGGTTCGCCACCAAAGAGGTGGACCTCACCGGCGCGGTCATCAAAGAGTTGATGATCCCGGTGCCAGACCGTAACTCTCCAGAGCGCGCTCCGAAGCCCACGCCTGGCGGCAAGGAGTAGAGCCTAGTGGTTGCGAACAACGATGACGCGGCCGCTGCACCGAGCCGGATGCAGCGCACGGTCAAGGCGCCGGTTGAATACTCGGGCGTCGGCCTCCATTCGGGCAAGGAGATCCACATCACGGTGCGGCCAGCCGATGCGGGGACTGGGGTCTCGTTTGTGCGGACCGACCTAGAAGACCAGCCGGTTGTTCGCGCGCACGGCTCTAACATGAAGGCGCGCCAGCGCCGCACCTGTATCCAGAACGGCCGCGCCGAGGTCTATACCTGTGAGCACTTGCTGGCGGCCTTCTACGCCCTAGGAATCGACAACGCGATCGTCGAGATCGACGGCGAAGAGGTCCCTGGCCTCGACGGCTCCTCGGTGCAGTTCTTCGAGGGCTTGCAAGCGATCGGCGCGGCCGAGTCTCGCGTGCCGCGACCGCTTTACGCGGTGAAGCAGCCGATTTACGTGCGTGAGGACTCTGCGAGCATCGTCGCGCTCCCCGGCACGGGCAAGCTCACGGTTGAGTATCACCTCGACTATCCCGAGCAGGTCGAGGCCAACGGCCATAACGGCAGCGTGACTGGCGCGAAGCAGTTCGTAGCCTTTGAGATGTCACCGGACAACTTCGCGCGCGATATCGCGCCAGCGCGGACGTTCGTCTTTCAGCACGAGGTCGAGGCGCTGCGCGCGGCAGGGCTCGGCAAGGGCGCCAACAGCCAAAACACCTTGGTGCTTGGCCCGGACGGCCCGAAGGAGAACACGCTCCGATGGGACGACGAGTTAGCGCGCCATAAGATCCTCGACCTTATCGGCGACATCGCCAACGTCGGCATGGATCTCGACGCACACATCATCGCCACGCGTTCGGGGCACGGTCTGAACATGGCGTTGGTGCAGCGGATCCTCGAGGAGCGCGAACGCGAGCAGGAACAGGGTGAGGCCCCGATCGACACGGGCCTGGATATCCGCGACATCCTGAAGCTGTTGCCGCACCGGTACCCGTTCTTGTTGATCGATCGCGTGATCGAGCTGGACGGCTTTCAGAAGGCTGTGGCGATCAAGAACGTCACCATCAACGAGCCGTTCTTCCAGGGCCACTGGCCTGAGCAGCCGATCATGCCGGGAGTCCTGCAGCTCGAGGCGATGGCGCAACTTTCGGGGGTGCTGCTGCTGCGCAAGCTCGAGAACACTGGCAAGCTCGCCGTCTTGTGGAGCATCGACAAGGTCAAGCTCCGCGGCGCAGTGGTCCCTGGAGACCAGCTGCGCATCGAGGTCGAGACCATCCGCGCGCGGCCCCAGGTCGGCCACGTGCGCGCTCGCTGCAAGGTCGCCGGGAGGCTCGTCGCCGAGGCCGAGCTGAAGTTTACGTTGGTCGACGCGTAGCGCTAGCCCTGGCCTCTGCCCGGGCGACCAGTTACACCGTGACGCGTGACCACTGATCAGAGCGTCCCACGTCCTCGCATCGCCGTCGTCGGTGTTGGCCACCTCGGCAAGCACCACATGCGTTTGCTCGGCGGCCTGGACTGTGAACTCGTCGGCGTCGCGGATCCCAGTGAAGAGGCCCGCGGCTTCGCGGCTGAGACGTACGGGGTCGCGACCTTCGCCGATTACCGCGAACTCATCGGCGAGGTGGACGCGGTCAGTGTCGTGGTGCCGACGAAGCTGCACCGCGAGGTCGGTTGCTTCTTTCTTGAGCAAGGCGTGGATGTCTTGGTGGAGAAGCCGATCGCGCGCTCGGTCGCTGACGGCCAAGCGCTTGTGGACGCGGCGGCGGCCAATGACCGGATCCTGGCGGTCGGCCACGTAGAGCGCTTTAACCCGGCGCTCCGCGGCATCGAGGCGATCGGTAAGGCGGCGCGATACATCGAATCACATCGCCTCTCGCCCTTTTCGTTTCGCTCGACGGACATCGGCGTCGTGCTAGATCTAATGATCCATGACCTGGACCTAGTGCTCGCGCTGGTCCAGTCACCGATTAAGTCCGTCGAGGCGTTTGGTGGCGCGGTCTTCACGCCTGCCGAGGACATGGCGTCGGCGATCATCAAGTTCGAGAACGGCGCGGTCGCGCACCTCACCGCGAACCGCGTCGCGCTTAAGCCCCTGCGGAAGATGCGGGTGTTCTCGAAGGAGGGCTACGTCTCGCTGGACTTCCAGGCCTCAACCGGGATGGTCGTCCGCAAGGCGCCTGGCTGGGATTTCGAGCAGCTGGACATGGAGAGCCTAGATCGGGCGCAGATGGGGGACCTGTGGAAGTTCGTCTTCGACGGGCTGCTGCAGGTAGAGAATCTCCAGCTCGACAGCGGTAATCCGCTTCGCGAAGAGCTGGCGGAGTTCGTGGCGTGCGTCACCAGCCGCGCGGCCCCGACGGTCACCGGCGCGGACGGGGTCGCCGCGGTCGCGGCGGCGGAGCGAGTGCTATCGGTGATCGCTGCCAACCGTTGGGAGTGATGTCGACGCCTGTTCGAGGGTTTGTCGGGGCCGTAGGCAAATCAGCCCCTTGCGAGAATCTCTCCAGATGTTTTAGTTCTCGTCAGCCCCGCTCTGCGCTGTCCGCGCTTGCACGCAGGCCATCAAGTTGAACCGATGACCATTCGCCGGGCCCCGATCCTGAGGGTGATACGGGATGAGGAGACGTCGCTGCGCTCGCGCGTGGCGCCGCCGGCCTCTTCCCAAACACCCTGGGGGGAGCCCACCTGAACCCAAGGGTTCAACCGGCCTCCGTCGACGGCAGCAGGTGGAGCGGGGCTTTCGTTTTCCGTTGAGATCGGACACTCGCTCGACCTCGTCGCCGCGAGCGGATACCGTTTCGCCCCTGGCGCGGACTCCCCGGTCAACGCCTCCGTGGACGGAGGTGGGAGGCGCGCCGGGCGGTCAGCAGTTTCCTGTGGTGGGAAGCTGAAGCGGAGGTCATATGCGGCAGTTCGTGTTTGGCGTCGTCTTGGCGGCGATGGCTTGGTGGGGATACGGCAAGTGGTCCGAGAGCATGGTCTTGGCCCAGTCAGGTGGTGGCGTGGCTCTAGCTAATGAGGCGGCGCAGCCGCCGACGGAGCCGGGCTCGGTTACCTCGCTGGTCGGCCTGCTCGGTGGTGACCAAGAGTCCGAGGCGTCTGTAGAGATCCAGCCAGCTGAGGCCGTTGCCCCGCCGCCTCCTCCTCCTCCGCCGCCAGTAGAGAAGGTCGAGATGCCGAGCGACGTCGAGGAGCTCTTAGAGCGCCTGAAGCAGCGCGACGCCGGCGCCGTTGGTCTCGCCTGGTTGGCCGTGGCGTCGGGTCGTTTGGGGCCTCACCACGACGCAGTGATCGAGCTGCTGCGGCCGCGCAGCAGCTCGTTCGAGGACCTGCTGGCGTCGCTAGGTAGCCACAACGGCTTCTTGCGCAGCCCTGAAGGACGCGCCGCAGCTCGCGAGGCCACCGCTGCTGCGATGTCGTTGCCCGACGCTCAAGCCATCGATGCTGGAACAGCCCTGATCTACTTGATGACTTGCGGTCGCATCGCGCGCGGCGACGTCGAGTGGCGCGATGTCGTCGACGAGGCGCGTCAGCAGCACCGCGTCCGTGTGAACCGGTGGCTTTGTAACCCGACCAACGTCGCTGGCGCTCAGGTCTACACAGTCAAGAGCGGCGACTCTCTGGACCTCATCGCGCGCAGGTTCCGCAAGCAGCAGGTCATGGTGGAGGGCGGCACGCTCGCGGTGCTCAACCGCATCAGCAACCCCAACAGCATCCAGGTCGGTCAGCGCGTCAAGGTCCCGGTCGCGCCGATTACGGCGGTGCTAGAGAAGGACAGCTTCGCGTTGATGATCTTCGTGGGAGATCAGCTGTTGCGGCTGTATTGGGTCGGGCACGGCGCCAATGACCATACGCCGGTGACGGAGTTCGAGGTCGTCGCGAAGCAGGCTCACCCTGATTGGACGGCGCCGGACGGGAACCTCTACCCCTACGGGCACCCAGAGAACGTGCTCGGCGAGTACTTCATCAAGTTCGGTCACGCGCAGTATTCGGGCTTCGGCGCGCACGGCACGCCTGAAGAGGACACCATCTGCACGGAGTCTTCGATGGGTTGCCTTCGGATGCTCGGGCCAGATATCGCGGAGCTGTTCAACCTGCTGCCGCGTGGCGCCAAGGTCATCGTTCGCGACACCGCCGCGCGCTGAGTCCGTTGGCTAGTGGGGCAGCGGTACGCCGAAGGTGAGCTTGGAGACCTTCCAGGCGTGGTAGACAGAGATGGACTCTACGTTGGCGGCTGGGATCGCGTCGACGCCGTAGTGCGCCGCGCGTTGCGGCCGTAGCTTGATCAGTGATCGCTCGTCGGCGGCGTCGCGCTCGATGCTTACGGCGTTGGCGACCCCGTCGAGTCTTTGGCCGACGCGCGCTTCGCGTTGTTGTGGGCTCAGGTCTAGGCCCGGCCGCTGGTAGCGGAGCTCCCAATAAGCCTGCCTGACGAGGTCGAGCTGGAGGCCTTGGCCTTCGAGCTCGAGGGTCACCGTCTGCCGGTCGAGGTCGTCGCGGTCCGGGCCGCGCAGGGTGATGATCTTTGCGTAGCCGGCGACGTGGAGGTAGGGGTGCTGCTGCTTAATCTTTGGCCACGCTAGCTCGATGCCCATCCCGTCGACGCCGAGCTGGGTCCGTAGCTCATCGGACAACGCGTCGTAGATGACCTGAGGCTCGTCGCGGCGCAAGGCTTCGAGCAGTGTCCGCGTCGCAAGCTCTGGTGTCCGGAAGTCCACGGACACCCACCGGGCCTTGTCCGGGCCGCACCAGGCGCGCGCGATCGAGCAGCAACCCGTCAGGAGGGGCGCGGTGACGCACAAAAAGGCCATGCCGAGGGGACGCATGTGCGCATCTTGCTCGCTCCCAGATAGCGATGCCACCGTTGCTTCAGGCTTAGCGAGGAAGATCGTCCCGACTTGGGCTCTGTGTGCTTGCTTAGGGAGTTTTCGTGCGCCGAGAGAGCTATAGTACTCGGCCCTTCGGCTGTCGCCGCCGATCAACACTGACGATCATGAACTCCATCATCCGTAACCTCGGTGTCGCCGCTGTCGTGGCGCTGCCGGTCCTCAGCCAGGAGGCCGTCAAGTCGGCTAAGTCCCCGCAGATTAAGGCGGCCCGAGCGGCCGGCGACACGTCAGGGGTGCCTGCGGATCAAGCCGCGCAAATGGTCGGCAAAGGCTCGAAGGCCTCTGGCGGCAACAGCTGGTTCCCGGTCACGGTGCGCGAGCTCGGCACGTTTTATGGCTCTGGCGAGGCGGTCGGTCAGTTCGAGTTCAAGAACCCGCAGTCGACCCCGGTCGATTGGGTCTCGTTGCAGCCGAGCTGCCAGTGCGCCCGCGCTGAGATCACGATCGGGTCGGGCAAGGCCGAGCGCGTTTACCGCGTCATCGCGAAGCCGCAGAAGCGGCTGGTGCGCGTCACTAGGCCTGCGGGCAAGCCTGAGCAGCTTGAGAACGTCGCGAAGATCACGATCGGCCCCGAGGAGTCCGGCACGGTCACTACGCGGCTGGACATGAACAAGATCACGGGTGGCAAGATGGCCACGTTGGACATCCACGGCACGGACCCGGTCGAACCTCACACCAAGCTGACGTTCCGGGCTACCGGAGCGCAGCTGTTCTCGGTCTCACCAAAGGAGATCAACCTCAATAAGATGACCTGGAACGAGACCCGCGAGTTCTCGGTGACGGTCTCGTCGACGATGGAGAAAGACTGGGAGATCCGCTCCGTCGATAAGCCTTCGAGCGCGTTCGACGTGAAGTGGGAGAAGGTGAAGAACGGGGATTACACCGCCTACCGAATCAGCGGCACGTATGGCCCGGTCAACTCTGAGGTGGCAGGCGGCGGCATGCTGAAGTTCCGCACCAGCATGAAGAACGGCGCAAGCTTCTCCGTGCGCGTCCTCGCGTTCGTCCAGGGGCCGCTCGACGTCAAGCCGGGCGGGTTCTTGACGCTTGGCCTGATCCGAGCTGGGAAGCCGGTGAAGAAGGCCATCACCTTCACCCCGAACGACGGGGTCGAGCTGATGGCGACGGAGTTAATCTTCGAGAAGATGACCTTGAAGCCGGGGCTCGTGACCGCGACCCAGCGCAAGGACGGCGACAACCTGATCGTCGAGCTAGCGGTCGCTGACGACGCGCCTAAGGGCCTCGTAAAGGGTGAACTGGTCGTCAAGCTGAACCACCCGCTGGTCAAGGAAAAGCGGATCATGTTCAACGGCTTCGTCCGCTAGGGCGGGCCTGCAGGGGCCTGCGCTTTGTGGGCGGAAACGGGGTGGATGGGCGTGCGTCCTTCCTCCCCGTTTACGTTGCAGCTACAGTCCCACGGGCACACTCCTAGCTCTCATGGGCCGACACGACCTCCCCAGCGCTTTTTCGGACGACGAGCTTCGCTCGTTCATGAAGGCCATCTTGGCCGACGTGCACGCGCTTGAACGGATGCTTGATGAAGACCGCTTGGAGTCAGGCGTCCGCCGCATCGGCGCCGAGCAAGAGATGTTCTTGCTGGATCGCTCTGGTCGCGCCTGGAACGGCGCGGATCAGATGATGAAGGCGCTGTCGCACGAGCAGTTCACGTATGAGCTGGCGCAGTTCAACTTGGAGTGCAATTTGAAGCCGCAGGTGTTCGGCGGCAAGTGCCTGTCGACGATGGAGACGGAGCTCGTTGAGCTGCTGGAGTTGGCGCGGCAGACTGCGCACGACCAGGGCGGCGGGATCCTGCTCAGCGGGATCTTGCCGACGCTGCGGCGCAGCGACTTGTCGTTGAAGTCCATGGTTCAGAACCCGCGTTATCTCGCGCTCAATAACGCGATGGCGCAGCTGCGCGGCGGTGACTTCGACTTCAGCATTAAGGGCGTCGATGAGTTCGTGATGACTCACGACAACGTGATGCTTGAGTCATGCAACGCGAGCTTCCAGGTTCACTTCCAGGTGGGCCCCAAGGAGTTCGCCAAGCTCTACAACACGGCCCAGGCGATCACCGCTCCGGTCCTCGCTGCGTCGACGAACTCGCCGGTCTTGCTCGGTCGCCGGCTTTGGCGAGAGACGCGGGTGGCCTTGTTCCAGCAGTCGGTGGACTCGCGCTCCGCCTCGCATCAGGTGCGCGGCAGGCGACCGCGCGTCGACTTTGGCGACGGTTGGGTCCGTAACTCGGTGCTTGAGATCTTCCGTGAGGACATCGCGCGCTTCCGGGTCATGCTGGCGAGCGACCTCGACGAAGACCCCGCGTCGCTGCTTGACCGGGGCGGCGTGCCGGAGATGACGGCGCTGCGGCTGCATAACGGCACCGTATATCGCTGGAACCGACCGTGCTATGGCATCAGCGACGGCAAGCCGCACCTCCGCATCGAGGCGCGCGCGTTCCCCTCTGGGCCGAGTCCGGTCGATGAGATGGCGACCGCGGCGTTCTACTTCGGTCTGATGGCCGCCGTCAGCCACGAGTTTGAAGATGTCAGTCGGGTGATGTCGTTCGACGACGCCCGCGGCAACTTCGTCGCGGCGGCGCGCCTCGGGCTGCAGGCCAACTTGACCTGGTTCCACGGTCGAGAATATGCGGCGCAGGAGCTGATCGACGAGGTGCTGCTGCCGATGGCGCGTGAAGGGCTCGAGCACGCCAAGGTCGACAGCGGTGACATCGAGCGGTACCTCGGCATCATCGCCGAGCGCTGCCGACGCGGCCGCACCGGCTCCCGATGGCAGCTCGATTCCTTGCACGCGATGGGCGACAAGGGCACCAAGGATCAGCGCATGACGGCGCTCGTGCGCGCGCTGCAAAAGCGGCAGCAAGAGGCCGCGCCCGTGCACGATTGGGACCTCGCGGACACCGGCGAGTTCGAGGGCTGGAAGGACAGCTACGCCACGGTCGGTCAGTTCATGACGACGGACCTGTTCACGGTCCACCCCGAAGACGTCGTGGACCTCGCGGCCTCGTTGATGGACTGGCGACACATTCGCCACGTCCCGGTTGAGGATAACGACGGCAACCTCGTCGGCTTGGTTTCGCATCGGCAGTTGTTGCGCATGGTCGGCAAAGGTATGCGCGGCGACGACAGCGCACCGGTCGCGGTCAAAGACATCATGATCACGGACTTGGTGTCTGTGACGCCGACGACGCCGACGCTGCAAGCCATCGACCACATGCGAGATCACCGGATCGGCAGCTTGCCTGTGGTTGAGGACGGTCGGCTCGTCGGGATCATCACCGAGCGCGATTTGATTCGAGTCTCGGCGATGTTGTTCGAGCAGCAGCTTCGCGAGAACGACGCCGAATGAGCGGCGTGACCGTGCAGGCTGCGCAGGATCGCGAGATCGGAGCGTGGGACGCTGGCATGCCGGGCCCGACGCTCTTGGTCACCGGCGGAGTCCACGGCAATGAGCCTGCTGGCGTAAAGGCCGCGGCCCGTGTCCTGTCGGCGCTGCGAGCTCGCGAGCCCCAATTGCGGGGCCGGTTCGTGGCGCTGCGCGGCAACCTCGCTGCCTTGGCGGCTGGTCGTCGCTACCTCGGCCGCGACCTGAATCGCGGTTGGAGCGCAGCGGCGATCGCGGCGACGCGGCAGCGGGCGCCAGCGGACCGTTCACCGGAGGATCAAGAACAGCTGGCGCTGATCGACGCATTCTTAGAGATCGAACGCAGCGCGACGGGGCCAGTCGTGTTCTTGGATCTCCACACCAGCTCGGCCGCTGGCTCGCCGTTCCTCTGCCTCGCGGACACGGTCGATAACCGTCGCCTCGGGATGATGACTGGGGTCCCTGTTATCCTCGGGATCGAGGAGAGCCTCGCCGGCGCTTCGCTGGAGTGGTTCGCGGACCGAGGAGTTGCTGGGCTCGCGGTTGAGGGCGGTCAGCACGACTGCGAGACCGCGGTTGACAACCATGAAGCAGTGCTCTGGGAGTTGCTTACGCGGCTGGGCATGCTGCCCCCGAGATTCATCGACCTCGAGCCACACCGCGCGCGGCTGCGCGCGGCTGTCGGCGACGCGCCGCCGATCGTCGAGATCACTCATCGCCGAGAGATCGCGCCGGAGGACGACTTCCAGATGGAGCCTGGGTTCGTCAACTTCTCCCCGGTCGAGAAGGGGCAGCTGCTCGCTAAAGATCGCCGCGGAGCGCTGCGGGCGTCGCGCGACGGTTACGTGATGCTGCCGCTCTATCAGGAGCTGGGTGACGACGGTTATTTCTTGGCGCGCCGCGTGCCTAGACCTTGGATTTGGCTAACGCAGGCAGTTCGCCGCCTGCGGCTCGGCGGGCTGCTGGCGATGTGGCCCGGGATCACGCGGGACTCATGCGACCGCGACACGCTCTTGGTCCGCCCGGGCATCGCGCGCGGGGTGGTCGTCGAGCTGCTGCATCTGCTTGGCTTCCGCAAGCAGAGTCGGCGCGCAGATCGGCTGGCGTTCTCTCGGCGCCGCTCGCGGCCTGAGAACAGGCGCCTCTAGCGTCGATGTTCAGCTTTGGGCGAGTTCGTAGAAGCCTGGGTTCTGCACCTCGGGGCTCAGATCGGGCGGCAACAGCAGCGTGCGGCCGGCCCAGATCTCGGTGAACACGCGGTAGTCGAGCGCGGTCTGGTCAAGGTAGGCCACGCCGTCGCTGCCGCCAGTTCCGACGCGTCGCCCAATCACGCGCTCGACCATGCGCGCGTGGCGCTGACGGAACGCGAGCATCGCCTGCTCACATTCGATCAAGCCGTCGATGATGGCGCCCGGCCAGCTCAACAGCGGCAGCTCGCGATTGCTGTCGACGAAGAGGATCGCTGCGCGTAAGCGACGAATGAACGCGCGCCTTTCGGCGGGCGCGTCTTCGGCGTCGAGGTGGCGCCGCGCGCTGCGCAATTGACCTTCGTACCGGCCGCGCAGGCGGTTCTCATCCTCTGGCGTGAGCGCCTGCACCTTGACGGCATGCTGCATCGCGCGCTCGTGGAGTTGTTGGTGACCGTGATAGTAGGCGTCGGCCCACGCCGCCACGGCTTGCTCGTCGCCGTCTTGGTCCGGGAGGACGCCGTGAATCGGCGTGCGGTGGAGCCAGTCACGGACTGCGTCCCTCAGCGTCGGCGTGTCTGCGATCCTCCGCGTGACGCGGGCGTGCGCTGGTGAGGGGGTGCCGTCGTCGCTCTTGAGCGCGTCCAGGTAGCTGCCCTCTTTGCCAAACGGGATGCGGTCCGAGTCATCGAGGCCCATCAGGATCTCGATTTCGCGCATTTGGGCTGATTGGAAGCCTGATGCGGGGTTCAGCTTGTCGCGGAAGGTCAGGTATTCCTGCGTCCGCATCGTCTCCATCAGCCGGAAGTGCTGCGCCGCGAGTTCGAAGCAGATGGTGACGCGCTTGAGGCTTTGCACGGCGCCAGCGAGCGCGTCTTCGGGGACGTGCGTTTTCGCGAACAGGTCGCGAGCGGTCGCCAGCTCGCGCAGCACGAGCTTGAACCAGAGCTCGTCGATCTGGTGGATGACGATGAAGCGGACCTCATCGTTGCTGAGATCTTGTTCGCTCGCGTCGACGCCGCGTTGGAGCCCGAGGAGCTCCTCGACGCGGATGTAGTCCCAGTAGCTGGCCTTCTTTGGCATCTGGACACGGTAGCCGTGCAGCGGGTGCAGGCCAGCCAGCGTTGATATTGAGGCCGGCTTCGCGGCTGCGCCGCGGGGGGGTCAGCGGCTCGAAAGCTCGAAATTGACCGTGACGAGGTCTTGGCCTGGGCCGATGACGATTTCGCGCTCGGTCTCCTTCATGTCCATCAGCGCCTCAAACGGGTTCTCCGCTGATTGGCGGGCGGCGGTCACTTTATAGGTGCCCGGCGGGATGCGTTTCAGCATCGTGAAGTCGCCGTTGCCGTCGCTGAGCGTGTGGGCGCTGAACAGCTGTTGGGCGGTCGCTGTGCGCTGCGCTGGGGTCGCGCTGCCTCCAGACTTAGACCTGCTCGTTGGCCGAGGCGCGCCGGCCGCTTCAGGGGAGGATGTCGGCACCGTGATCGTGACCTTGATCTGGCCCGTGGGGACGCCGCCGACTGTAGTGACGCCGACCACGCGCGCGCCCAGCTCCAGCTGCATGACTCCCGTGTCGACCACCTGGCCCTCTTCGGTCAGCTTGATGTTGACCGCGGTGCCCTCGCAGTATTTGGGGTGCGAGACCCTGATCATGTAGTCGGCGAATGAGAGTCGGTTGATGCGGAAGCGGCCCTGTCGGTTGGTCTTGACCTGTCGGGTGGTGTGCTTCTCTGGGATCATGCTCCGTAAGATCTCGAACAGGCCGGTGCCGGCAGCGAGGCCTTGGTTCATGTCTGAGGTCACGGTCGCGCCTGCGACGGGTTGGCCGAGGTTGTCAACGACCGTCCCCGTGATGGCCGCGCCCTCTGTGAGCTGGATCACGACCTCGATCGGCTCCGTCGCGCCTTTGACGACCTTGAACATCGGTGACAGCGACTTCGCGTGGTTCTTCTCCATGATTTGGAAGCGGAAGTCGCCGGTCGGCATGTTGTCGATCACCGCCCAGTCCTGGCGGTAGTTGCGCGGGCTGATGTTGCGGTCGGCGAAGTCCATGACGTTGCCGATTGCATCCGGGTTCTGCGGGAAGGCTCGCTTCAGCGACAGGCGGAAGTTCTTAACCGGGCGCCGCTTCGCGCTCAGCACCTTCAGGCGCACCGCGGCGCGGGGCTCCATGACCACCTTGATGTCCTCGCCCGTGACCGTGACCGGCATTTCATTGTCGGCGTAGCGGTGGGCGCTGGTCGTCAGGCGGTAAGGGCCGCGGCGGAGCGCCGGAAACTCGAACTCTCCGTCTGCGTCTGCGAGCACGGTCTCGTTCTGGGGCGTCTTCACGCTGAGCCCGTACGCCATCACCTTTGCGCCCGAGATCCGCGCGCCGTTTGGATCGATGACGACGCCGGTGATCGTGCTCCCGGCCTCGATCTCAACCGTAAACTCATTGGTTTGGTTGATCCCGATCGGCTTGTTGAGCATGTTCGCGCTGGCGTAGCCCTCGGCTTCGACGGTCAGGTTGATGGTGCCTAGGGTCGGAGCGTTCGTGAATCGGAAGAAGCCGCTTTGATCGGTGACCACGGACACGCCCCGCTCACGCCCGGGCGTCGCGACCATCATGTGGGAGCGCGCGCTCGAGGACATGAAGACCGTGGCCTCGGCTACGCCTGCTTTGGTCCGAGATTCAATGACTCGGCCTTGAATGGTCAAGCCGACCTTCAACTTCAGGTCGCCGACGTCGATCCAGTCACCTGCGCGCACCGTGATCGGCGACTTGCTCAGCTCGGGGTGGGCGTCGGTTAAGACCCGGAGGTCGACCTTTTGCCCTTCTTGGCGGACCCCTAGGGCGAACGAGCCGTCCGCAGCGGTCACCGCGCTGGACACTGGCGGGGCCGCCTTGCCCGCCTTGTTCTTCAAGAACACGTCGATCGGGTTGTTCATCGCGTTGGCCATGAGCATCACCTCGACGCCGGCCGCTCGCTCGCCGTTGGGGAGCAGGATGCGGCCTTTGACGCCTTGCGGCGCGTCCGAGTGCGCGTCGCCGCTGTCGGTGATGTTCTCGCGCTGAACCTCGGTCCGCCTCGCCTCTTCGATGGTCGGCTCAGGTCGCTGAGCGCGCGGGGTGTCTTCACGCGCGGTCGGGGTGCTCGTCGGCGCGCTCGGCGGCGCGGCCGGCTCCTGACTGCATGCCGCGAGGAGGAGGAGCGGGAGAGTGATTTTGACGACGGAGGTCACGGTAGGATCGGCGAGGTTCAGTTGGCGGGCAGGTTCAGGTGTTGTTCGACGACGCGCTGGCCCGGGGTAACGCGGAACGTCGTCGTTGACTTCCGTAACTGCAACATCTGCTGGAAGATCTCTGTATCAGGTTGTTGGCGTCCCACGGTCGCTGCTTGGATCACATAGCTGCCGGGTGGGATTGGACGCGTGAAGGAGTATCCACCTTCCCGGTCAGTGACCGTTTCTAAGCGAATCGCAGGCGTGTCGGTTGTCGCCGCGTCCGAGGTGAGGATGACCTTCATTTGTCCGACCGTTTTGCCTGCGATCTTGGCGGTCCCGCGTATGGTTGCGCCTGACCGCATCTGGACGTCCTGTAAGTCTATGCCATAGTTTGGCTTGAGGGAGATCGCAGCAGTGATTTCCCGGCATTTGTCGGGGTGCTCGATCTGTAGCTGATACTTGGCCGCGGCCAGCTGCTCTAGGTGGAAGCGTCCGCGCTCATCGGTCTGTGTGGTCCGGCGCGTGATCCGCGGGGGCGCCGCGCTTTGAAGCGTGCGCATTAGCGGATTGTCGAGCATGGCGCCCGCTGGTCGCGTCGTCACGGACGCGCCCGCCACTGGCCGTCCGGTCTCATCGACGACGCGGCCTCGCAGCTGCGCGCCGTGAGACATCAGGACTTCGACCAGCGGTGGTGATGTGCTGCCGCTTCGATCAGCGGTGAGCGCTAGCGGCAGCGACAGGGATTTGGCCCAGCCGTCCGCGCGAACTTCACAGACGAAGATCCCGTCTGGTATCCCGACGATCTCCGCGTGGTCGGTGGCGAGATCGAGGCGGACGCGTTGCTCAGGCACTTCACGCAGCGCGCCGATCTTGCCTGCCTCGAGCGCGGCCGCGTCGAACGGCGCGGCTGGTTGTGCTGGGAAGAAGCGGCGCAGCGCGAGGTGATATCGGCGCAGGACCGCGCCTTGCGGCGTCGTCACCTTCACCTGGATCCGGTGCTGCGGGCTTAAGGTCAGGTCTAGGGAGCTGCTCGCTGGCGCTTCTACGTCGTTCTGCGTCAGCTTCGCGAATCCCCGCGCGGTCACGACGACCAAGTGTTTGCCTCGTTGTAGTCCGGCCAGCGCGAACGCTCCTCGCGCGTCGCTGTAGGTCTTGACCTCGGGCATGCCAGCTTGCTTGGGCCACGCCGTCACGCAAGCCTCGGCGATCGGTGCGCCGCTGGCCGTCTGCACTGCTCCAACCAGCGTCAGCCCGGTTGGGAGCGCGAAGTCGACGGTGACCGGTCGGCCGGTGTGCATCTCGACGTCGCCCTTGATCACCATGGCGAAGCCTGGGGCCACCGCGGAAACCCGGATGACGCCGCGCGTGGGGGCGTGCTTGAGCTCGTAGTAGCCGTCATGATCGGCGTAGGCGAAGAGCGCGCCAGGCGCGCTCGGCGCTGCGGCGTCTGCGAATGGCGCGCCGCTGGTGACCGTTACGACGGCTTGCGGCGCGGGAAGCAGCGGCCGGTCAGCGACCGTGACGCGGCCGCGCAGCGTGGCGCCCGGCTCGAGCGTCACCTCGCCGATGTCGTGCCACTGCTCGGCTAAGAGGCGAAGACCTGCGAGTCGGACGGTGGCGTGCTCGGGCGAGCGAACGAAGACGTCGTATGCCTTGTCTTCTGCGATCTGTAGACCGAGGGCGAAGCCGCCGCGATGGTCGCTCTCCGCGGCCGCGACCGGCGTGAGCAGGTGTCGTCGCTGCGACGGCAGCGCCAGCATCATCGGCTCGTTGTCAGGCGATTCGTGCAAGTGCACTGCGACCCCCGCGATCGGCGCGCCCGAGGCGTCGATGAGGCGACCGCGCAGCCCTTGCGCGTGCTGAGCTCCGACGGGTCCCGCCGTGCGTTCGATCGCCGCGGGCGCTTGCGGCGCGTCAGCGTCTGTGGTGCGCGCTGTCCTGAGGCCCACGCTCTCGGTCGGCTGAGGCGTCGGCGCGGCCGCGACCGGCGGGGTCCTGGGCGCCTGCGGCGCCGTCGTTGGCCAGATCAGCGCGCTCACGCCGGCGAGGACGCCGGCGAGCATCAGCAGCAACCAGCGCGGCTGAGCGCGCGGCTCGCGTCGAGTTTGCTGGGTGGCAGACATGATGGTCTTGGATAGCAACGTAGTGCGCCCGGCGCGCCGGGCTACTGCTCGCCCGCAGCTTTCTTCTACCTGGGCGCACGAGCGGATATGTTTCATCGACTGCGGATGCTGCGCTCTTCACCGTTCTTGCGGGTTGCCGCTGTCTTTGTCGCCTGCTGCGCGGCTGCCTGGGGGCTGGCCAATTGGTGGACGTCTGCGCCGGACCTGACGACCCGACTGCGTGACGACGCCTTTTACGAGTATGTATGGGCGCTCGATCTCGCCGCAGGCGGCGGCGGGGTGGTCAGCGATGGCGTGACGACGTCTGGGGTGCAGTGGCTCTGGACCTTGTCGCTGGCGGCGCTCGCGTGGCTGTTCGGCGCCAGCGCAGTGCTGGCGGCGCCGTATTTAGGCGCGATCCTCCACGTCCTTACAGCGGCTGTTTGGTGGCGGCTTCCTCGCGACCGCGCCGCGGGGGCGGTCTTGGGGCTCTGTTGGCTCGGCCACCCGTTGCTGCTCCGGGAGGCCCAGAACGGCCAGGAGACGGCGCTGGCGACGCTTTGCGCGACCGGGCTATACGCGCTGCGTAGCGCTCGCGAGCGCGTCTTTTTGCCGCTCTGCGTCATGGCCACCTTGGCGCGCTCCGACCTGCTGGCGTTGGTGATCTTGCTGTCTTGCTGTCGGCACTTGGGCGCGCTGTGGCGCGCGCTGCCAGCGCCGCTGCTGTCGTTCGGAGCGCTCTCTCTGTTGAACCTCCACTTCGGCGGCGGCCTCTTGCAGGACTCAGCGCTGCCGATGAGCTGGCTCTGGCACGCCAACCTCGAGGAGGTCTCGGGGTTCTGGGCGAACCAGTGGTGGTACACGCGCCCGGTCCTGCTCGGCGGTCCGTTCGCGACCGCCTCGGTCTTCGGGTTCGGTCTGCTCGTATTTTTGCTGGTGCGACCATGGTGGCCTAGGTCGCTTCGGGCCGCGCCGCTGCTCGTGGTCTGCGTCGCTGTAGCGCTCGGCGCGGACGACCTCGCGCCAGCCGGCTGCACCGCGGCGCTGCTGGCGTTATGGCCTGCCGCCAAGGCGCGCCGTCTCCCGGTCGAGCTGCTGGCCGTCGGGCTCGGGCTCGCGGCGATCGTCGTCCTGCACTGGGCTGTCCGCTGGTATCCGCGGGATTACTACCTAGCGCCGTTGGCGGTCGCTGCGTTCGCCGCCTTGCACCGCTGCGGTCGCTGGCGGCTGCTGCTGCTCGTCTTCCCGGCGGCCCAGCTCCTTGATAGCGGGCGGGTGCAGCCCGAGCCGCTGGCTGGCCAAGCCGAGATGCGCCTCGCAGGCAGCCACCTGCACGGGGCGCTCCCCGACGGCGCTCGCGTCGGTTGCTTCAACAGCGGCATCGTGACTGCTTTCGATCGCGCGACGACCGCCGCGCGTCCGCGCCCGCGGGGCATCGTCAACCTGGACGGCGTCGTGGATCGCCGCAGCTTCGCGGCGCTGCGCGAAGGCCGCCTGAGCGCCTGGTTAGATGAGCAGGGGGTCAGGTTCCTGCTCGACGGCCCGCAGCAGTTTTCGCTGGATCCAGCGGTTCCGCACGCCTGCGGACGCTTCTTTGGCGATGGCTTCAACCCGGAGCGGGACCTCGTTGAGCTGGCCCGCTTCGACGTCGTGGGCGTGCGCGGCGCGTCCCCAGAAGCGGACAGCATGCGCCTGTACTGGCGCCGTGGTCGCGGCGAGCGGCCGCCTGCCTGGGCGCGGCCCGGAGAACTTCGTGAGTTTCTCGCGGCGCGAGGTGGGGGCGGGCGACGCGCGATTTTGTGGGGGGCGCGCGCCGGCGAGTCGCTGGTGTTCGACCGCGGGGTCGGTGGCAAGGAAGTCATGGCTACGGTCAGAGTGGACACCACCGTGTTGCTGCAGGGCGTCCCGGGCGCCGCCGATGGCGCGCTGCGCGTGGAACGCCGCTGAGTGACCTTGGCTCCGCCGCTCGGTTGCGTTCAACTAGGGCCGCCATGAACCGCTTCACTCTTAGCGAACAGTTCTTCTTAGACCAGGCGAGCGCGCACGCGACCGGAGGCCTCTCTACGGTCCTCAACCGCATGACCCTCGTCGCCCGCATGCTCGCGAGCGAGATCATGCGCGCAGGCTTTGTCGGCAAGCTCGGCTACACCGGCACCAACAACGTGCAGGGTGAAGAGGTGCGGGCGCTCGACGTCATCAGCAATGACACCACGCTGCAGGTCTTCGAGAACGTGCCGATGGTCGCGGCGATCGCGTCCGAAGAAATGGAGGATATGCACGTCTTACCTGGCGGGGAAGACGGCAAGTATTTGATCGCGACGGATCCGCTCGACGGCTCCGGTAACGTCGACGTCGCCGGTCAAATGGGCACGATCTTCGGCATCTTCAAGCGCGAGGAGGTCGGCAAGCCGGTCCGCAAGGAAGAGTTCTTTCAGCCTGGGCGCAACTTGGTCGCGGCGGGCTACGTGCTCTACGGCCCGTGCACGATGATGGTCTATTCGGCGGGTGGCCCGGTGAACGGCTTCACGCTGGACCGCTCGATCGGGACGTTCTTCCTCACGCATCCAAACCTGCAGATCCCCGAGGGCGAGGGCGCTTACTCGATCAACGAAGCGAACGAGGTCAACTGGGATGAGCAGACCAGGTCCATGGTCGCGACCTTCCGTCGACAAGAGGCTGACAGCGGCAAGCGGGGCGCTCGCTACGCCGGCGCGCTGGTCGGAGACTTCCACAGGACGCTGCTCAAGGGCGGCATCTACATGTACCCCGGCACGACGGACAAGCCGCGGGGCAAGCTGCGCTTGCTCTACGAGAACGCCCCGCTGGCGTTCCTCTGCGAGCGCGCCGGCGGGGCAGCGAGCGACGGGGAGCGGCCGATCCTCGACATCGTGCCAGATGAGCTGCACCAGCGGACGCCGCTCTTCATCGGCAGTAAGGGCGACGTCGAAGAGGCCGTCCGGCGACTGCGCGAGCACGCCTAGACGACGAGCGCGCAGCGCCGCGGCCTGCGTCCTTGGCGCGCGCCGGAGCGACCTCGGCTACTGGCCGATGAGCGCGCGCCCGCCTCGCGTAGATCCCAGGAACGTCAGCAGCGGCAGCTGGATGGGCAGCATTTGGACGAATAACGACTGGCCGACGAGCGTCGCCTGGCTGGGGAGCGGTACGGTGTAGCTGGTCGTGTCGCCGACGATCGCAGAGAAGTCGATGACGTCTGCGCTCGTCAACAAGTTGCAGCCGGACAGGCCGATGAAGCCGAGGTCGAGCGGCAGCGGCACGCCGCTGTAGGCCTGGTCGTTGAAGCCGAGCAGCCAGACCGCGTCGCTCGCGCCGGTTAAGTTGTCGACCGTGAGGATCAGGTCCGAGCCGATGTTCGGCGTCGTGCCGCTCAGGTTTGGGGTGCCGGAGACGAGGTCGCAAGCTTGGCCGTAGAGCGAGAACACGCCGTCGGTGTTGCCGGTGAACTCCCAGGTCGCGTTGCTGAACGTCGGCCCGAAGCCGCCGAACTGCGTCACGACCTGGCGGGCTGAGTCGTAGGCGGCGTAGGCCTCGGTCGTGTTCGACGGGGTCGCGCCAGCTGACGCGACCACGGACCACTCGCCGCCTGAGTATTCAAGCACGTCGGTGAGCGCCGCGGTGCCGTCGAAGCCGCCGAAGTAGACGCTGCGGCTGCGGTCTGAGTCGTAGACCATGCTGCCGCGGAAGCGCGGCGACGGGCTATTGCTGGGCGTGACGTTGGCCCAGTCGACGCCGTCGAACCACCAGGTGTCTCCGTAGACGCTCTGCGTGCTCTCGTCGCAGCCGCCGAACAGCACGACGCGGTTCAGCGACGCGTCATACACCATGCCCATCTCTTCACGCGGCGCAGGCGCGTTGCTCGTCTGGATCTGCAGCCAGTCGGTCCCGTCGAACTCCCAGGTCTCGTTGTTGGGGGCGAACCCGTCGCGGCCGCCGAACAGGATCACGCGGTCGCGGTTGCTGTCGTATGCCATCCCGTAGAGGAACCTCGCGCTCGGCGCGTTGGTCGTCTGGATCTGCTGCCACATCGCCATGCCGTCAAAGACGCGCGTGTCGCTGGCGAGGGAGCTGATGGTGGGTGAGCGGCCGCCGAACGTCACCAGCCGGTTGTTGGCGGTGTCCGCGACCATCTGGTGGCCCCACCGAGCGTTCGCGTTGCTCGCGATCTGGGTCCACTGGCCGTCGTAGCTCCACATCTCGCTGATCGATTGGGCGGGCGAGGTGATCAGGCCGCCGTAGATGATCATGCGGTTTGAGGCCGGATCGAAGCACGCAGCGCCAGCGCGGCGCGGCGACGGAGACGTCGTCGGCGACTGCAGCGCCCATTGAGCTGGGAGCGTGGCGGCGGTGGCCGCTAGGAGCGTGAGGAGCTGGATGGAGCGCATAAGGTGTAGGTCGTCTGTCGGTGGAACTGCCAGCACAGCGGTGTAGGTAATCTAGCCCAGAGATGGCGCAAGCGCCTGCTGCCCGTGCACAATGTCGGGATGATGGATTCCGCTGGGCCGATTCAGGTGACGTTGCGATGCTTCGCCGCGGTGCGAGACGTCGTTGGCACCGACACCATGGACGTGACGGTGGACGCTGGGACGACTGCCCAAGGCCTGCTCGAAAAACTCGGCGAATCTCACCCGAAGTTGCTGCGTGTTTCGGTCGCGTTTGCGGTCAATCGTGACTACGCGCGTCCGGACTCGGTGCTCGCCGACGGCGACGAGGTGGCGTTCATCCCCCCGATCAGCGGCGGCGCTGGCGGAAACGATCTCTACCGATTTGACCTTACCGAGGGCGTCATCGACCCGCGCGCGCTCGAGCTCGAGTGCCGCACGGATCGAGACGGCGCGGTCGTCACCTTCGCCGGTACGACCCGGGACCACAACGAAGGGGCCGCCGTGCTGTCGTTGCGCTACGAGACCTACACGGAGATGGCGCAGCGGGTGATGTGTGGTTTGTTCGAGGAGGCGGTCAAGCGCTTCCCGATCACGCGCGCGCGGGTCGTGCACCGCCTCGGTGAGGTGCCGGTCGGCGAGACGTCGGTGCTGGTCGTCGTCGCCTCGCCGCACCGCGGCCCGGCCTTTGACGCCTGCCGCTTCCTGATGGACCGGCTCAAAGACGAGGTGCCGATTTGGAAGCGTGAGAAGCTGCAGGACGGCCAGGGAGAGCGCTGGGTGGGGGACCTGCCAAAACCCGGCGGCCCGTAACGCTGGCGACCGGTCTTGGCATCGGTCGTGGTCTGAGGTCGAGCGACCGACTACAACGGTCGCAGATGAAGATCCGCTCCGTGAGGTCGGCGGCCGCGAGCTGCGGCGACGCTGTGTTTGTCCTGGTGCCCGACGGGCGCGTTGACGTTGGTGAGGTGCTGCGAGGTGCGCTCGGCGTGGCGAAGGCCACGGGTGATCTCAAGACGTCGTTCCGGGCGGTGGGGGTCTTCCACCAGCCCAAGGGCAGCGCCTGCAAGCGCCTCTGCGTCGTGGGGATGGGCAAGGCCGCCGACGTCGAGGCCGAGCAGCTGCGTCGCGCCGCGGCGCTCGCGCAGGCGCGCGCAGAGGAACTCGGCGTCACCGAGCTGTCCCTGCTGGTGCCGGCGAACTTGATCAAGCGGAGCAACCCGTTCGCGGCGGGTATGGCCATCGCCGAAGGCTTGGAGCTGGGCGCGTACTGCTTCGAGCCGCCGCGCAAAGAGAAGCCGAACAAGCGCAGCGCGCAGAAGTGCTCGGTCGCCGCGGTCGGTCTGTCCGCCGCCGACGACAAGGAGTTCGCGCGGGGCGTCAAGCTCGGCGCGCTGTCGGCGCAGGGAGCCGTGTTCGCGCGCGACTTGGGCAACCAAGCGCCGAACCTGCTGACCCCTGCTGTGATGGCGCGGCAGGCCAAGCGCCTTGCTGGCGGCCGCTTGGCGGTGAAGGTGCTCAATGAGAAGGCGATGGAGAAGCTCGGCATGGGCTCGCTGCTCGGCGTCTCGCGCGGCAGCTCTCAGCCCGCCAAGCTGATCGTGTTCGAATACAAGGCGCCAGGCGCCAAGGGCAACGTCGCGGTCATCGGCAAGGGGCTGACGTTCGACAGCGGGGGCATCAGCATCAAGCCTTCGGCGCGCATGGATGAGATGCGCTACGACATGTGTGGCGGCGGCGCCGTGATGGGGCTGTTCCACGCGCTCAGCAAGGGCGCGCTCGGGGTGCACAAGCCGAAGAAGAACATCATCGGCGTCATCGCCGCGGTCGAGAACATGCCTGACGCTGACGCGCAGCGGCCGGGAGACGTGGTCACCGCGATGGACGGCCAGACGATCGAGGTGCTCAACACCGACGCCGAGGGCCGCTTGGTGCTCGCGGACGCGATCTGCTACGCGAAGAAGTTCTACAAGCCCGAGATGATGTGCGACCTCGCCACCCTGACCGGCGCCGTCGTGGTGGCGCTCGGGCACGAGATGGCCGGCGTCATGGGCAACGACCAGAAGTTGATCGATGCCTTGATCGACGCCGGCGACGCCTCTGACGAGCCGCTCTGGCAGCTGCCGCTGTGGCAGTGCCACAAGGACCAGATCAAGACCAAGTTCGCCGACGTCGCGAACCTCAACTCCCCGGCGCACGGCAACGGCTCGACCGCAGGCGGGGCCTTCTTGAGTTACTTCGCGGGTGAGACGCCGTGGGCGCACCTTGACATCGCGGGCGCTGCGTGGGGCGGCGTCGCCAAGGACTACTACAAAAGCGGCGCGAGCGGCACGGCGGTGCGCACGCTGCTGAACTGGATCCGGACGCTTTAAGCGTCGCCGTCCTGGACCTCGCCATGGCAGATAAGATCGTCCCGGTGAAGGAGCACGTCGCCGCGCGCGCGCACGTCGGCTCCTTCGAGCAGTATCAGCGCCTCTACGGCGAGTCGGTCGCGGACCCCGCGGCGTTCTGGTCGCGCGAGGCGGCGCGGGTCGACTGGTTCCGCGCGCCGCAGCAGACCTTCCAGTCGGATTTCGACAAGGCGGAGGTGGCTTGGTTCCTCGGCGGCAAGGTCAACGTCGCCCACAACTGCATCGACCGCCACCTGCAAGCGCGGGCAGAGCAGACGGCGATCGTCTGGGTCCAGGACGAGCCTGGTAACTACGTCAACATCAGCTTTCGCGAGCTACACGAGCATGTCTGCCGGCTCGCCAACGTGCTGAAGAAGTTCGGGGTCCAGAAGGGGGACCGGGTCTGCATCTACCTGCCGATGATGCCTGAGGCGGTCTACGCCATGCTCGCGTGCGCGCGCATCGGCGCCGTCCACTCGGTGGTCTTCGCGGGCTTCTCTGCGGACGCGTTGCGGGACCGCATCGTCGACGCCGACTGCCGCGTCGTGCTGACCGCCAATGAGGGGCTGCGCGGCGGGCGCGTCATCCCGCTCAAGGCCACCGTCGACGCCGCGGTCGAGGGCCTCGACGCGGTCCGCGCGGTGCTGGTCGCCCAGCGCACGGACGCGGCGGTCGAGCTGCGCGAAGGCCGCGACCACTGGCTAGACGCTGAGATGAAGCTGCAGCGGGCCTATTGTCCGGCGGAGTGGATGGACAGCGAGGACCCGCTGTTCGTGCTCTACACGTCGGGGTCGACCGGCAAGCCCAAGGGCCAGCTGCACACCAGCGGCGGCTACCTCGTCTACGCATCGTACACGCACGAGCTGGTCTTCGATTGGCATCCGGGCGACGTGCACTTCTGCGCCGCCGACGTCGGCTGGATCACCGGCCACAGCTACATCGTCTACGGCCCGCTGTGCAACGGCGCGACCACGGTGTTGTTCGAGTCGACGCCGCTCTACCCGGACGCGAGCCGCTACTGGCAGGTCTGTGACGACGTGCAGGCGACGATCTTCTATACGGCGCCGACGGCGCTGCGCGCGCTGATCCGGCTCGGGGATGAGCCGGTCAAGCAGTCCAAGCGCGACAGCGTGCGCGTGTTGGGCACGGTGGGGGAGCCGATCAACCCAGAGGTGTGGCAGTGGTATCACGACGTGGTCGGCGACGGCCGCTGCCCGGTGGTCGATACGTGGTGGCAGACCGAGACCGGCGGCATCCTGATGTCGCCGCTGCCAGGGGCGACGCCGTGTAAGCCCGGCTCCGCGACGTTCCCGCTGCCGGGCGTCCAGCCGCAGCTGGTCGATGACCAGGGCGCGGTGCTCGAGGGCGACGGCGTCAGCGGCAACCTCTGCCTCACCGGCAGCTGGCCTGGGCAGGCGCGCACGATCTACAACGACCACGAGCGGTTCCGGCAGACGTATTTCTCGATGTATCCGGGCAAGTACTTCACCGGCGACGGCTGCCGTCGGGATGAGGACGGCTACTACTGGATCACCGGTCGGGTCGACGACGTGCTCAACGTCTCCGGCCACCGGCTGGGCACCGCGGAGATCGAGTCTGCGCTGGTCGCGCACGATTACTGCGCGGAGGCTGCGGTCGTCGGCTACCCGCACGACGTCAAGGGCCAGGGGATCTACGCCTACGTGATCGCGGGTCAAGGCGCCGAAGGCGTCGCTGCTGCCGATGTCGAGGCCGCGCTGAAGCAGCAGGTGCGGGCCGCGATCAGCCCGATCGCCACCCCGGATCAGGTGCAGGTCGTCGCGGGCCTGCCCAAGACCCGCAGCGGGAAGATCATGCGTCGCATCCTGCGCAAGGTCGCAGAGTCGAGCTATGACCAGCTCGGCGACATCTCGACGCTGGCAGAGCCCCACGTGGTCGAGCAGATCGTGGCTGGCCACCGCGAGCGCCAGGCGTGAGCGCGCTGCGGCCGCGGCTGCAGGACGGCGTCTACGCGTTCGTCTGCGTCGCGCCCTCGACCAGCCAGGCGGGCCTCGGCGTCGTCGCGAGCATCCAGGAGGCTGAGGGGCTGACCCTGGTGCTGCCGCTTGAGCGGGCGCTTGAGCGGGGCTTCGAGGTGCTCTGGCGGGGGCGGTGGATCACGCTGGAGGTCGCGACCGACCTCGCGATGGTCGGGCTGACCGCGCGCTTCGCCGCCGCGCTCGCAGGAAAAGGCATCGCCTGCAACGTCGTGGCGGGCGCGCACCACGATCACCTCTTCGTCCCAGGCGAGCGCGCCGAAGAGGCGGTCCAGCTGCTGGGGGCCCTCCATCTCTAGGTCCGATGACACCGGATCTTCTGTGGAGAAAACATGTGGATAATTTCGGGGCAAATCTCGCCAGAAAGACTGGACAAGCTTCCGCAGCGCAGCAATAACACCGACGTCCATTTCGGTCAGTGACTGGGTGGTGACGGATAGCAGGGGTTTCCTAGGACATTCCCTGCGCAACTCGCGATCGCGAAATACCCCACCTCTCCTGCTGACTTCAACAAGGTGCACACTTGATGAACCCCCTGAATCGTTCCCTGATCTCCACGGCGTCGCTGCTCGCGTTCGCGAGCTTTGCCGCTGCCCAAAACTCCCAGCCCACCGAACAGTCGGGCTCAAGCCTCAGCGGCTTGCTGAACAACGCTCGTTACGAGCTGGGCCGCGGCCTCACGTTCCGCTCGCTCGACGGCGAGAGCTCGCTGACCTTCGGCGGTCAAGCTCAGATCGGCTACAGCTACGCCGAAGACGCCGGTGGCAACAACAGCGAGACCAGCAACTGGGACGCGAACGCTCGCCTGCGCATGCACGGCAACAGCGGCGCCTTCACCTACTTCGTCCAGATGGACTCGGCGGCCAACGCCAACGACGCTGGCAGCAACCTGATTGACGCCTGGGTCGGCTACAAGCTGGCGGACGGCATCAACCTGCGCCTCGGCCAGCAGAAGATGCGCTCGGCCCTGTCGGCTGACACCAGCATGAACGACACGGACTTCGAGACCGTGACCCGTTCGATCGCGACGAACGCCTTTGCTGGCGCTCGCGCAACCGGCGCGCTCGTTGAGGGCGAAGCTGGCATGTTCAACTGGCACCTTGGCGCCATGAACGCCGGCACCGCGGGCGGCCTCGGCGGCAACCAAGCCAACGACGACACGGACATGGCCGTCACGGCCGGCTTCAGCGTCGGCAACTGCGGCAACAGCGAAGCATGGTCGGAAGGTGACCTGGCTCGCTCGGGCAGCTTCAGCTGGATCGCTGGCGCCACCCTCACGCAGCAGAACGACGACGCCGGCCTGGGCGGCGACGACACCACCGTCTCGACCGAGTACTTCGGCATGAAGATGGGTAACGGCCTCGCTGGCCAACTCGAGCTGTTCCAGGCGAGCGGCGACGACAACACCTTGCTGGACGCGACCGGCGCGAACGTGCAGGTCTCCTACACGCTCGCGAAGAGCGGTGACCACCAGTACGGCTTCGTCCTTCGTCACTCGATGATCGACGTCGACGCCGCCGCTGATGAGGTGACCGAGACGGTCGTCGGCATCAACGACTACCACCACGGCCACAACCTGAAGACTCAGCTTCAGTTGAGCCAAAACGACGACGGCACCAACGACAACATGTCGCTGGACCTGCTGTTCACGGTGGTCTTCTAGTCCCTCTGGGATCTAGGAAACTCGCAGCGGGGCGGCCTTTGGGTCGCCCCGCTGTATGTACGGTCCGTCCGACCGCCCCTCGCTCGTAAACATCGCGCGGTTTGCCTGGCGGTTGCGCAGCGTTTGCGGTCCGAGCCGTGGTGCTTGCCGCGCGCGCAGTCCCCTTCGGTTGCGCGAACCCAATCGTCGCGGCGGCCGTGCAGGCCTGTGCGCGGCGTCTGGCGCCGTCATCCGGGCGTAAATGCTGGACATGCTTACGCAGTGCCGCATCATCATCCACGTCCAATCCGGTCGGTGACTAGGTGACTTTGGTTAGCAGGCGTTTTTCGGACAGACCCTGCGCAAGTCGCAGACGCGAAGCAGCCCCGTTCACTAGTTGGCCTCATTAGGTGCACACGTGAAGAACCCCCTGACTCGTTCTCTTTTCTCTACGGCTTCATTGCTCGCGTTCGCGAGCGTTGCCGCCGCCCAAAATGCGACCGCCCACGAGCAGGGCGGCTCAAGCATCAGCCGCTTGTTCCACAGCGCCCGCTATGAGCTGGGCCGCGGCCTAACCCTCTCGTCTCTCGACGGCGAGAGCTCGGTCACCTTCGGTGGCCAAGCCCAGATCGGCTACAGCTACGCCGAGGGCATCTCGGGCCTGACCGACGATACTAGTAACTGGGACGCGAACGCTCGCCTGCGCATGCACGGCAACAGCGGCAACTTCAGCTACTTCGTCCAGATGGACGCGGCGGGCTCCGACTCCGACAACAGCGACCTGATCGACGCCTGGGTGGGCCACAAGCTGGCGGACGGCATCAACCTGCGCCTCGGCCAGCAGAAGATGCGCTCAGCCCTCTCGGCTGACACCAGCATGAACGACACGGACTTCGAGACCGTCACTCGGTCGATCGCGACCCAACTCTTCGCGGGTCTGCGGGCCACCGGCGCGTTGGTCGAGGGCACCCATGGCATGTTCAACTGGCACCTGGGCGTGATGAACCGCGGGACAGCCGCCGGGGTTAACGCGGCCGAGGATCTCATCGCGGCGTTCAACGGCAACGCGGTGGCGCTCGCGCAGGCCAACGATGACACGGATATGGCCGTCACCGCTGGCTTCAGCGTCGGCAACTGCGGTAACAGCGAGAGCTGGTCGGAAGGTGACCTCGCTCGTTCGGGCAGCTTCAGCTGGATTCTGGGGGCTACCGCAACCCAGCAGAACGGCCAGGATGATGATCCGATGGTCATCAACGAGTTCTTGGGCCTCAAGTTCGGCAACGGTTTCGCGGCGCAGTTCGAGGGCTTCTCGCTCGAGGGAGACGTGCTCAGCGACGCGGTGGGAGCGAACGCCCAGATCTCGTACACGCTCGCGAAGAACGGCAGCTGGCAGCCTGGCTTCGTCGCCCGCTACTCGATGGTGGACGTCGACGGCTCGGCTGACGAAACAACGGAGACGGCTGTCGGCGTCAACGCTTACCACGACGCGCACAACCTGAAGACTCAGCTTCAGGTGACCAACCGAGACGTCGGCACCAACGACTTCACGTCGCTGGACCTGCTGTTCACGGTGGTCTTCTAGTCCCTCTGGGATCTAGAACCTTGCAGCGGGGCGGCCTTCGGGTCGCCCCGCTGCATGTACGGCGCGCTTCGGCGCCTCAAGCTGCGTGCGGCGGCGGATGTCGCGGGTCCTGCTTAAGCCTAGCTCCAGTCGATCGCGATCGGCGCGCCGACGAAGTCGTTCCCGACCGACTTCAGCACCCGAAAACAGGGCCGGTCGCGTTTGGCGTCAGGCTCGAAGGACAGCTGCAGGACGTTGTCGAAGCCGACGAGGTAGCTCGACGGGTCGAAGGCCGGCGCGCCGTCTGGGCCTGCTGCCGGCACCATGTCGACGAACAGCGGCGTGACGCCCTCGTAGCGGAGCATGTCGAGGATCGCCGCGATCACGAACCGCTGGTCTTGGATCAGCGGGAAGCGCTCGCGCAGCTTGTAGATGTTATCGAAGGCCATCCGCGCCACCGGCTGCGGCGCGCCGTCGGCGTGACCGCCCTTCGCGAGCCGGATCAAGTCCCAGGTGAACTTGCCCGCGGTGATGAACTCGGGGTGCAGGTAGACCACCCGGAAGCCCTCGGCGAAGCGCCCGTCCTCGCTGACGCACGCGGCCAGCGCTGGCTCGCGCTGGCAGATCCGGCGGATCGCGTCGCGGTCTTCTCGCGTCGAGACGAACAGCGCGCGCTCGCCCTGCTCGAGCGCGCGGGCCAAAAAGCGTAGCGCGAGGTAGGTGCCGCGGGTCCCCGGCTCGCTGAGCAGGACGGTCGACGAGTTCTTGGTGGGGCCGCCGCCGTCGGGGAAGCCCCTTTGCAGGTCGGGGTGGCCGAGGTTGATCGGCTCTTCGCCGCGCGCCGGCACCGAGAACCGGGCCTCGTCGCGCGCCATCGACAGTTGGGCGGCGACCGAGGGGTAGATGTGGATGCCCGGGCCGCGCTCGTTGCGCGCGCCCAAGTAGACGTCGCGGGTGATGCCTCGCCCAGCGATCGAGAAGTGGTGTACGCCCCGGTAGTAATACTGGTGGCGCGCTTTGCTGATCTCGATCGTGCGCATCTTGAAGTCCGTCGCTTCTTCGCGCGACGACAGGTGCAGCATCAAGTCGGTCGAGAACTCTTCGGCTGACGGCAGCCGCAGGTCGCGCGGGTGGGCCTCCTCCATGACGAAGACGCCGTGGATCTTCTCGTCGAGCAGGCGGCGGCGGATCTCGAGCAACGTCGCGCGCTTCTCGAAGTACTCGAGGTCGGTGAGCAGCAGGCCGACGTTGTCGATGACGACCATGCGGACGGGCGCGACGCGGCGGTGGTTCTCGATCTCGGCGAGGATCCAGTCGATGTCGATCGTGGTGCCGCGCGCGTTCTTTTGGGTCAGCGCCGCTGGCTTGGCCTGCGTCAGCACCAGCGGTCGCGGCGCTGCGCCGCCGACGTCGGCGCGCATCACCAGCTTGTTCGGCACCTCGCGCGGCTCGGCGCGCACCTCGACGTCGCTCTGGAACCAGTCGAAGTCGGACGAGAGCTTCTTCTCGACCGAGTCGGGCGTGTGCTCGACGGAGTAATAGAGGTAGGTCCCGTCCTCGCCGGTGAGCCAGGCCCGCACGACCATCTCGAGCGCCAGCAGCGTCTTGCCAGCCCCGGGCCCGCCAGCGACGCAGACGAAGGCCGCGGCGTCGTCGGGGTAGCGGATGCCGCCGCCTAGGATGCCGTCGAGGCCGTCGATTCCGGTCTTGAGGTTCGTGAAGCTCACGTTATCAGGGTAGGGGGCGCCGGTCTGGGATGGAACGACGGCGCCGCGTTCGCCAAGATGACGGGGTGCTCGAAGAACCGAATGACTTCTGCCGGCTCTGGCTGCTGCGCCACCCTGAGCTCGAGAGCTCGCACGCGGAGCTCGCGGTCGGCGCTGGCTCCGCGGAGCTCAGCCGGCGCGGCCGGACCCAGCTGCTGCGCTGGCTTGAGCTGTTCGCGGACCGCGAGGTCGCGCTCGTCGCCAGCGGCCCGCAGCCCCAGTGCCTCGACGCCGCGCGCGGCCTCGCCGAGCACAAGCAGCTCGAGGCCAAGGTCGACGCGCGCCTGCGCGACCAGGAGATGGGGCAGTGGCAGGGTCGCGCTTGGGCGGACATCATGCGCGACCAGGAAGGGGCCGTGCGGACGTTCTTCAGCGAGTTCGGCGAGGCGGCAGCGCCGGGCGGGGAGACGCTGGGGCAAGCCGTCGAGCGGATGCTGCAGTGGTGGACCGAGGTGATGCCCGAGCTCGCGGGCAAGGAGGCGGTCGTGGTCGGTCCAGGCTCGCTGCTGACCGGCTTCGCCGCGGCGATGCTCGGCATGCGGCTGTCGCGCTGCCTCTCGCTCAACCTGCCCTACGCCGGCATCGGCGCGCTGGACGCGTTCCAGAACGGCGTGCGGATCTCGACCTGGAACGCCGACGTGCTGCATGGTTGACGCAGGCGGGGCGGCTGCGCCCCGGCGCCAGTGGCTGGCATGACCGAATAGAACGTCCTCAGAATCGGTTCGAGGCTCGCCTTGAGGCCCGCTGTGCGATCTGATGGCGAATAGCTCACTCGGACGTTGGGGGAATACGGTGCTGCGAACGCAGCGATCCCCCTAGGTCTCTAAGCGTCTTCACTCACCTCCGCCGCTCTCATGACCGACCGCAACGAAAAGCTCGTCTTCTGGGGCTGTTTCATCGCCCTCATCACGACCTCCTTCGCCTTCATCACCCGGGCGTTCATGGTCAACGACCCGGCGCTCTGGCCCGCGCAGTTCGGGCTCGACCAAGTGCAGGGACAGGCGCTGTTCCAGGCCGGCATCTGGCCGTTCGCGATCAGCATCATCCTGTTCAGCTTCGTGATCGACCGGATCGGCTACCGCGCGGCGATGTTCTTCAGCTTCATCTGCTACGCGATCTACGCGGCGATGGCGCTGCACGCCTACGGCGTCGTCAACGCCGACGGCCTCGAGGGCGACGCGCTGACCGCAGCGCGCAGCGAAGCCTACAACTACCTCTACTGGGGCTCGGTCGTGCTGGCGCTCGGCAACGGCACGGTCGAGGCGTTCATCAACCCGGTCGTCGCGACGATGTTCAGCCGTGAGAAGACCAAGTGGCTGAACATCCTGCACGCCGGCTGGCCGGGCGGACTCGTGCTCGGCGGGCTGCTCTCCATCCTGCTCCAGGACCAGGTCGCCGCCGACTGGCGCGTGCTGATCTGGCTGATCGCGCTGCCGGCGGCCGTCTACCTCCTGATGCTCCTGAGGGTGAGCTTCCCGGTCAACGAGCGGGTCGCCGCGGGCGCCACCTACAAGGACATGCTCGCGGAGTTCGGCGTGCTCGGCGCGCTCGTGGCCGTCGGGCTCGTCGTCATGCAGTTCGGCCAGGTCGGGAAGTGGTCGGTCGAGCTGCAGATCGGCTTGATCGCCGCGTTGGTGGGCCTCTACGGGGCCTACTGCCGGTCGCTCGGCCGTCCGCTCATGGTGATCCTGTGCCTGATCATGCTGCCGCTCGCGACCACCGAGCTCGGCACCGACGGCGCCATCACCGGCATCATGGAAGGCCCGCTCAAGGCCGCGGAGTACAACCCGCTGTGGGTGCTGATCTACACGTCGGGGATCATGTGCGGCCTGCGCTTCTTCGCTGGTCCGATCGTCAAGGCGCTGACGCCGCTGGGCCTGCTGGCAGCCTGCTCGGCCATCGCGGTGCTGGGCCTGTGGACGCTCTCGTTCACGACGACGCTGTTCACGGTCTTCGCTGCAGCGACGCTCTATGGAATCGGTAAGACGTTCTTCTGGCCGACCACGCTCGGCGTGGTGGCTGAGCAGTTCCCCAAGGGCGGCGCGTTGACGCTGAACGCGATCTCCGGCATCGGCATGCTCGGGGTCGGCGTCGTCGGCGGCACGCTCATCGGCGCGATGCAGGAGGACAGCGCGCGGGTCGCGCTGCAGGAGCAGCAGCCGGGCGTCTACGAGACGATCAGCAAGCGCGACACGTATCTGCTCGGCAGCTATCAGGCGGTCGACGGCGGCAAGCTGGCGGCGCTGCCGGCCGAGAAGAAGGCCGAGGTTGAGGCGGTGGCCACGCCGGCCAAGCAGGGCGCCTTGTCGAAGATGACGGTGTTCCCGCTCTCGATGCTGGCCTGCTACATCGGCCTGATGCTCTACTTCCGCTCGCGCGGCGGCTACAAGCCGGTCGAGCTCGCGGGCGGCGACGGCGGCCACTAGGCGCCGGCCGCGGCCCGTTGCGGCGGCCTAGTCGTCGCTCTTCGAGGCGTCGCCGCTGCTCGTCGCGGCGTCGCCCTTGGAGTCCGACGACTTCGGCTCGGACGCCTCGGCGTCCTTCTTCGCGTCGTTGGCGTAGCCGTCGCCGCGGTAGTCGGTCTCGTAGAAGCCCGAGCCCTTAAAGATCACGCCCGCGCCCGTGCCGATCAGGCGCTCGAGCTTGTTCTTCTTGCACTTGGGGCACTTCTTCAAAGGGTCCGCGCTCATGCTCTGGAACTCCTCGAAGCGGTGGTCGCAGGCCTTGCAGACGTAGTCGTAGGTCGGCACCAGACCTACTCCTGGTCTTCGCCGCCGTCGGCCGCGTCGTCTGCGGCCTGCGGCCCCGCGACGATGACCTTGCTGTGGCGCACGACGTGCTCGCCGAGCATGTAGCCGGTCTGCATGACGCGCAGGATCTGGTTCTCAGGGACGTCGGCGTTGGGCTCCTTGCCGAGCGCCTCGTGGCGCGACGGGTCGAAGGCCTGGCCCTCTGCTGGGATCTCCTTGAGGCCGTGGCGCTCGAGCGCGCCGCTGAACATCGTGCGCACCATCCGCACTCCCTCGACCAGCGCGCCGACGTCGCCAGCTTCGCCAGCCGCCGAGCCGTCAGCGGCCTCGCCGTCGTAAGACTGCAGCGCCAGACCGAAGGTGTCGAGCACCGGCAGCAGCTCCTGGGTGATCCCCTCGAGCGTGCGCCTGCGGCCGTCTTCGAGCTCTTGGCGTTGGCGGCGCAGGATGTTCTGCGTGTCCGCCATCGCGCGCTGCAGCTTCTGCTCGAGCTGGTCACGCGCCTCGCGGAGCGTCGTCAACTCGTCGGCTTGCTGCGGGGTTTCAGCCGACGCGTCGCCGCGCTCTTCGGTCGTCTCAGCGTCTTGCTCGGCGGCTTCGCCGCCGCTCCCTGAAGCTGCTGTGTCCACGGTCTCCTCCTCGTGGTCTTTGGGATCTTCGTTTGGTTCGTTCACGTCGGGCTCCTGAGCGCTCACGAGAAGATGTCCTTCACCTTCTCGAAGATGGTCTTCTTCTGGTCCTTCTTGGGCTTCTTGCCGGTCTCGAGCGCGTCGAACTTGTCGAGGAGCTCGCGTTGTTCGGCGGTGATCTTGCCGGGCACGTCGACCTGCATCTGGACGACCAGGTTGCCGCGGCCGTAGCCGTCGGGGCGCGGTAGGCCGTGGCTGCGCACGCGCAGCCGCTCGCCGGGCTGCGTGCCGGCGGGGATCTTCATGGTCACCTCTTCGCCCGTGATGGTCGGGATCTCGACCTCGTCGCCGAGCACCGCTTGGCGGAAGGAGATCCGCGTCTGCATCAGCAGGTCGTCGCCGTAGCGGGTGAACACGTGGTGTTCTCGAACATGCAGCACCACGATCAGGTCACCGGGCGGCGCGCCGCCCTCGCCGGGCTCGCCGTGCCCTGGGATCCGCTCGGCGTGGCCGTGCTCGATGCCCGCTGGGATCGTGATGTTGACCGGCGAGGTCTTCGGTACCTTGCCGGTGCCTTTGCACTTCGCGCACGGCGTCGCGATGATCTCGCCTTGGCCCTCGCAGGTGGGGCAGGTCTGACGTAGCTGGAAGAAACCCTGGTTGCGCACCACTTGGCCGTGGCCCTCGCAGGTCTGGCAGACCTTCTTCTTGGTGCCGGGCTTGGCGCCGGTGCCGTTGCAGGTGCTGCAGGTCTCGGAGCGCTTGAGCTCGATGGTCTTCTTGACGCCAGTCGCGACCTCTTCGAGCGAGAGCTCGAGGTCGACCTTGAGGCTCGCCCCGCGCCGGCCTCGGCCGCGCTTCGCGCCGCCGAACAACTGGTCGAAGAAGCCGCCGCCGCCGCCGCCGCCGCCAAACATGTCGCCGAAGGCAGAGAAGATGTCCTCCGCCGACGCGAAGCCGGGGCCGCCGCCGCCAGCGCCGTCGACGCCAGCGTGGCCAAACTGGTCGTAGCGCTGCTTCTTCTGTGGATCGCTGAGTACCGCGTAGGCCTCAGCGGCCTCCTTGAAGCGCCGCTCCGCTGCCTCGTCACCCGGGTTCTTGTCCGGGTGGTTCGCGATCGCTTGCTTGCGGTAAGCCTTCTTGATCGCGTCGTCGCCGGCCGCGCGGTCGACGCCGAGGATCTCGTAGTAGTCGCGCTTGGAACTCATGCGGCGTCAGGCAGACAGGGCGTTCAGGCAGCTAAGCCCCGCGGCCGAGGCCGCGGGTTAGAGGTGGGGAGCGGCCTAGCTGGTGCTGCCGTCGACCGCCGCCTTGTCGTCCTCGATGCTGGTGACCATGGTGTTGGTCGTCAGCATCAAGCCCGAGATGCTCGCGGCGTTCTGCAGCGCCGAGCGGACCACCTTGCACGGGTCGACGACGCCGGCCTTGAACATGTCAGTCCAGGTCCCGGTGAGCGCGTTGAAGCCTTCGTTGACCTTCTTGTCGTGGGCCTCGTCAACGACCACCGAGCCGTCTTCGCCGGCGTTCTCGGCGATCTGACGCATCGGCGCCTCGCACGCGCGCTTGATGATCTCGACGCCGAACTGTTGGTCTCCCTTGGCCTTCAGGTCGTCGAGCACGCGGCTGGCGCGCAGCAGCGCGGTGCCGCCGCCAGGGACGATGCCCTCCTCGACGGCCGCGCGGGTCGCGTTGAGCGCGTCTTCGATGCGCTGCTTCTTTTGCTTCATGTCAGCCTCGGTCATCGCGCCTGCGCGGATGATCGCGACGCCGCCGGTCAGCTTGGCGAGGCGCTCTTGGAGCTTCTCGCGGTCGTAGTCCGACGTAGTCTTCTCGATCTGGCTGCGGATGCTGTCGGCGCGCGCGGTGATGTCCTTCTTCTTGCCGCCGCCGCCGATGATGGTCGTGGCGTCCTTGGTGATCCGGATCTTCGCGGCGGTGCCGAGGTGGTCTACGGTGACCTTCTCGAGCTGGATGCCGAGGTCTTCGCTGATGCATTGACCGCCGGTCAGCGCCGCGAGGTCCTCGAGCATGGCCTTACGGCGGTCGCCGAAGCCCGGCGCCTTGACCGCGCACACGTTCAGCACGCCCTTTAGGCGGTTGACGACCAGCGCGGCGAGCGCCTCAGACTCGACGTCTTCGGCGATCATCACCAGCGCCTTGCCGGTGCGCGAGACGGCCTCGAGCAGCGGGATCAGCTCGCGCACGTTGGAGATCTTCTTCTCGTGGACCAGCACGAGGGCGTCCTCGAACGAGGCCTCCATCGTCTTCGGGTCGGTGATGAAGTAGGGCGAGATGTAGCCCTTGTCGAACTGCATGCCGTCGACGTGCTCGAGTTCGGTCATGAAGCTCTTGCCCTCTTCGACGGTGACGACGCCTTCGGCGCCGACCAGGGTCATCGCCTCGGCCAGCATGTCGCCGATCTCGTTGTCATTGTTGGCGGAGATCGCGCCGACCTGGGCGATCTGCTCCTTCTTCTTGTTGTCGACCTTCTTGGCCATGGTCGCGAGCTGCTCGCAGACCTTGGCGACCGCGGTGTCGATGCCGTTGCGCAGGCTGTTCGGGTCGACGCCCGAGGTCAGGTAGCGCTGGCCGATCGTCAGGATCGCCTCGGCGAGCACCGTGGCGGTCGTCGTGCCGTCGCCAGCGACGTCGTTGGTCTTGCTGGCGACTTCGCGCACGAGCTTGGCGCCCATGTTCTCGAAGGGGTCTTCTAGCTCGACCTCCTTGGCGACGGTGACGCCGTCCTTGGTGACCTGCGGGCCGCCGAAGGACTTCTCAATGATGACGTTCTTGCCGGCCGGCCCGAGGGTGACCTTGACCGCCTTCGCGAGCTTCTCGACGCCAGCGACGGCCTTACGGCGCGCGACGTCGTCATACATGATTTGCTTGGCCATCTTGGATCAGCCCTCCACCTTGGCGAGGATTTCGGACTCGCGGAGGATCTTGAGGTCCTCGCCGTCCACTTGAACATCGCTGCCGGCGTACTTGCCGAACAGCACCACGTCGCCCTTCTTGACGTCGAGCTTCATGCGCTTGCCGTCCTTGCCGAGGCGGCCTTCGCCGACAGCGGTCACCTTGCCGTGCTGCGGCTTTTCTTGGGCGCTGTCGGGCAGCAGGATGCCGCCGGCGGTCTTTTCTTCAGCGTCGAGCACCTTAAGCACGACGCGGTCATCGAGGGGTCGCAGGGAAGCCATAGTAGTTACTCCAGTTGATTGTGTTGGTTGTGTGCGTAGGGGGAACCGGCGCGACTACATCTCGCCGGCTATGCCGGCGTCGTCGTCGCTCTCCTTGGCGTCGGTGACGACGCAGTCCGTAGTGAGCAGCAGCGACGCGATCGAGACTGCGTTCTGCAGCGCGGAGCGCGTGACCTTGGTCGGGTCGACGACGCCCGCGGCGAGCATGTCGCCGTAGCTCTTCTTGAGCGCGTTGAAGCCGTGCGTCGCGCCCTTCTCGGCGAGCACGCGGCGGGCGACGACGGCGCCGTCGATGCCGGCGTTCTCGGCGATCGTGCGGACTGGCGTCTGCACGACCTTCTTCATCAGGTCGACGCCGAACTGCCCGTCGCCGTCGATCTTGAGCTTGTCGAGGGCCTTGGCGGCCTTCAGCAGCGCGGTGCCGCCGCCGGGCAGGATGCCCTCTGCGATCGCGGCGCGGGTGGAGTGCATCGCGTCCTCTACGAGGTCCTTGCGCTCCTTCATCTCGGTCTCGGTGTGGGCGCCGACGCGGATCTCAGCGATGCCGCCGGTCAGCTTGGCGAGCCGCTCCTGGAGCTTCTCGCGGTCATAGTCCGAGTCGGTCGCGTCGATCTCTCGCTGGATCTGGCTAGCGCGGCCCTTGATCGCGGCGGTGTTGGCCGAACCCTTTTGGACGATGGTGGTGTTATCGCTGTCGATCAAGACCTTGCTCGCCTTGCCGAGTTGGCGCAGCTGCACCTTTTCGAGGTCGAGGCCGAGGTCCTTAAAGATCGCCTCGCCGCCCGTGAGGATCGCGATGTCTTGCAGCATGGCCTTGCGGCGGTCGCCGTAGCCAGGCGCCTTGACCGCGCAGACCTTAAGCACGCCGCGCAGCTTGTTGACGACCAGGGTCGCCAGCGCTTCGCCCTCGATGTCCTCGGCGATGATCAGCAGCGGCTTGTTGGACTCCTTTAGCTGCTCGAGCAGCGGCAGCAGGGGCCGGATGCTCGTCAGCTTGTCTTCGTGTACGAGGACCAGCGCGTCGCGCAGGTCGACGGTCATGGCCTCGTTGTCGGTGACGAAGTGGGGCGACAGGTAGCCGCGGTCAAACTGCATGCCCTCGACGATGTGGACCTCGGTCTCCAGGCCCTTGCCCTCTTCGACCGTGATCACGCCGTTCTCGCCGACCTTCTTCATCGCGTCCGCGAGGATCTTGCCGATCTCGGCGTCGTTGTTCGCCGAGATGGTCGCGACTTGGGCGATGGCCTTGTAGTCATTGGCGGGGACCGGCTTGGCCATCTTCTTCATGGCCTTAACGAGCTCCTCGCACGCTGCCTTGATGCCGCTGATCAGCTCCGCGTGGTTGGTGCCTGCGGTCAGGTAGCGCATGCCCTCTTCGCAGATCGCGTGGGCCAGCAGGGTCGCGGTAGTGGTGCCGTCGCCCGCCGCGTCGGCGGTCTTACTGGCCGCCTCCTTCACGAGCTTGGCGCCCATGTTTTCGTAGCGATCGTCCAGCTCGATCTCCTCGGCGACGGTGACGCCGTCCTTGGTGACCTGCGGCCCGCCCCAGCCCTTATCGAGCACGGCGTTTCGGCCGCGGGGGCCTAAGGTGGAGACAACGGCCTTCGCCAGCTTGGCGACGCCACGAAGCACCGCTTCGCGGGCGTCGTTTTCGAACACGAGTTGTTTGACCATCACAACCTGGGGGAGGATTCTAGATACTTAGGGGGGGTTGGCAGATCCCGCGTGCGTTGCACGTGAGCCCGCGCGACTGGCGCCCGGGAGCCGCCTCTGGTGAGGCGGCCTGCGTCGGATTAGATAACGCGCGCGAAAGCAAAGGTGGTGCCGGTGGCTAGACGAATGGCAGCTCTTCTGATGAGTAAGTTGCAACACGTTACTTTTAAGTGGTTTGCGGATTTCTTGGGCGTCGTCGCCTGCGGCGCCCTGGTGGCCGTCGCGCGACAAACTGTCAGCCTTGCCGGGGCAGCTCGCCAGCGCGTGCGCCATTCTGGCAGAGCGCCGGGGCCGCGCGCGCGGGCCGTCGGGCTGGGGGCGTTGGCGCTGCTGGCTTTTAGCTCGCCAGCCCAGGCGCAGGCGCAGCTCGAGTTGGACCTGCGGAGCGGGGGTAAGGTGCTTGCTGACAGCCTAGTCGGAGATCCTGGGGGCGGCTATCGGGCGACGGTCGGCGGTCGGGTCCAGGAGATCGCGCAGACCGACCTGTTATCGATCCGCCTGGGGCCCGCGCGGGCTCCTGAGCTGCTTTGCTTCGAGCTGGTCGGCAGGGAGCGCTTGTTCGGCGCGATCGTCGGCGGGGACGTCGACGGCGACCAGGTCACGGTGCTCTCGCCAGTGTTGGGTGAGCGCGTGATCCCGATCGATCGCCTCGAGGCCGTCTTTCATCCGGGCGTGCACCCGGGCGATCAGGTCGTTCCCGAGGGCATCGACGAGGCGCTGTTTGTCCCGACCCAGCGTGGCTTCGACCTCGTGGCGGGGACGTTGTTCCGCTTCGGGGCGCAGGGGCTCGAGTTTCAGGCCGAGGGGCGAGAGGACACGCGCTGGTATTCGCCGCGCAAGTTCTCTTCTCTGCGGCTGCGCGGCGGCGTCGAGCGCGACGAGCCCGCGACGTGCGCGTTGTGGACGCGCAGCGCCGATCGCCTTGGGGTCGACGTTGATCGCTGCGACGAGCAGGGGGTGCATGTAAAGCTGGAGGGGGGCGGCGCCGCCGTGCTGCGTTGGCCGGACGTCGGCTGCCTCGTGTTTGAAGCCGGGGTCACACACTTGTCCAGCCTTCAGCCCGTCAAGGTGGTCGAGCGCGGGTTTGATGGCCCGCCGGTGCTCCGGTGGCGCCCCGACCGCACCGTCGTCGGCGGTGAGTTGGTCGCGCGGCAGCGCTCGTATGGGCGCGGCCTCGGGGTGCATAGCATGAGTCGCCTGACGTTCACGGCGCCCGCGGGCGCGACCCACTTCCGCACTGCGGTGGCGCTCGACGACTCCGTCAGCGCGTTGCCCGTGCGCGCGCACGTGGTCGCTCGCGTGCTGCGCAACGACGAGCAGATCTTCATGGCCGACGACTTGCGGGTCGGAGCGCCTGTCCGTGAGGCTGGGCTGCACGCGGTCAAGGACGGGGACACGATCACTCTTGAGGTCGAGTTCGGCGACGGACGAGACCTTGGTGATCGCGTCGATTGGCTCTTGCCGCTCTTCTTGATGCGGCGCGGCTCTTGATATGGCGCTCTCTGTCGTCGTCGCTGGAGGCTTGCTGCTCGCGCTGTGCGGGTTGGGGTTGGTGCGTACGGCGACTCCAGCGGCTCGCTGGTTGGCGATGCTGGTCGCGCTTGGGTTCGCGGTCGTCGCGGGCCTCTCCGACCTGACGGTAGAGCGCGCGGTGGCCTCGAGGTCGCAGGCCGTCGAGCTTGACGGGGACGAAAAGGCAAGGCGCACAGCGGTCCTGCGGGCCGCAGCGCGAGCTGGTCCCAAGGCGCAGGAGCTGAAGCTGCGGTGGCGCGCGGGGCTGCGGGTCGACCCGCCTTCGGCGGCGCTCGGCGCCGAGACCGCCGCGCCCGCCGTGATGCCGTTCGCGCCGGAAGACGTGCGCATCCGAGGCGCTGCGCGTCCGGAGGTTGATCGGCCGGCGATGTTTGAAATCGAGGTAGACGGCCTACAGCGCGGCGTCGCAGGCGAGCTCGTGTTGCAGGATCCCGACGGCGACATCCTGCGACGACAGGTGACGCTCGGCGAGGGGCCGACAGCGGCGTCGTTCACCCCGGCGCAGCCTGGCCTCTACGAGGTCTCGCTGGTCGTGGTGGTGGGTTCGCATCGCGTGGTGGTGAACGGCAACTTCGAGGTCCTGCCGCCGCAAGAACTGTTGGTGGTTGAGTCGACGGGCGTCGTCGCTGCGGCGCTGCGCGCGCAGGGTGAGCGGGTGCGTGATGAGCGCGCGTGGCCGCCTGACTGGCGCCGGCACCAGCGCGTCGTGCTGGGGCGGGACCTCAACGTGTCACAGCAGGCAGCGCTGGTCGAGGCGGTGCGCGACGGGCTCGGCTTGTTCGTGCTCGGCGCGGCGTTTGGCCCCGAGGGGGCGCCGCTGCGCGCGATTCTGCCGGTCCGTCCGTTGCCGCAGCCAGCGGAAGACGAGGCCGGCGACGGCGTCGGCGGTGACCCGTCCGAAGCGCCTCTAGACTCGGCGGAGCCACCTGCGATGCCTCCTCCGCCGCCGCCTGATCGCATCGGCGACACCGACGGCGCCGCGCCGATCTCAAAGGAGCCTGTCGAGGTCGATAAGCACGCGATCGCGATGGTCTTGGTCGTCGATCGGTCAGCCAGCATGGGCACGCCGCTGGCCAATGGTCTGACGAAGATGGGTTACGCCAAGACGAGCGCGCTGCGTACGGCGCAGGCGCTCAGCGAAGGCGACCGCGTCGGCCTCGTGACCTTCGGCGACAAAGGCGCCGGCAAGATCGAGCTGCCGTTGACCGACGCGATGCAGCGGGCCGTGGTTAAGCAGGGCATCGAGCAGCTCGTCGCGCGGCAAGAGTGGACATATTTGCTCAGCGGGCTGCGCAGCGCGCACGCGCAGCTGCGCGACGTCGACGCCGCGGTCAAGCACGTCGTCGTCATCTCAGATGGCGAGTTCCAGGCGCAAGACCTCGCCCTGACGGCTGAGGCTGCGAAGATGCGCGCGGGCAGCCGAATTAGCGTCTCGATCATCGCGGTGGTCAGCGCAGACACCGACCCGGACTTCAAGGCGATGGTGTCTCAGGTCGCGAGCGCAGGGGGTGGGCAGCCGCTGCTGATCGATGACCCAGACAAGATCGTCATGGTCGTCAGCAGCGAGGTCACGCGCGCGCTCTCGAGGGTCGGTCGTAAGCCGGACATGCCCGGCGACGGGGACGAGCCGCCGCCGGATGAGCCGGCGCCGCCGCCGCCCGACGAGCCTGAGCCGCCGCCGCTCGAGGAGCCCGCGCCGTCGCTACCTGAGCCCCCGACTCCGCTGCCGGTGTTCGCCGTCGTTGAATCGCCGCTGCTGCAGCCTGAGCCCGTCGAATGGCCTGCGCTCGGCGCCGCCGTCGCTTGCGAGGCTCCGCTTGACAGTCGCGTGTTACTGGTCGTGGGTGAGCAGGGTTGGCCGCTGCTGAGCTACGCGAACCGCGGCCTCGGGCGGGTCGGGGCGTTCGCCGCGGACCTCGGCGGCGAGAGCGGCCGCGCGTTCCGCGAGGCCGCGGATTTCCCGGCGTGGCTGGCGCAGTGGTTGGCCGCGGTTGAGGTCGCCGACCTCGCCCTCCAGCCAGAGGACGTCCGCGTCGGCGGTGAGGTGCAGCCGGCTGCTCCGGTGCCGTCAGACCTAGAGTATTTACGCGCCCTCGGCGGCGGCCAGCCGCTGGCCGCGGACGCGCTCGAGGCTGCAGAGCCGGGCGCGGTGGGTCGCGATGTGGTCGAGCAGGTCAGTCGACTGGCGCCGCTGCTGCTGGCGCTGTTGATCTTGTTCGCGGTCGCGGAGCGCTGGCTCAGCGTGCGCGCGCTGCGTCGCGGCGACGGTTGAGCAACGCACTGCGGCGCGCGCGCGCTCGATCGCGTATTGTCTCGGCGCAATGCCCTCTGCCTCTGACCCGATCGCCGCGGCGCACCAGCGCCATTGGCGTCGCAACGTCCGCTTGTCGCTGTCTCTGCTCGTCATCTGGGCCGCGGTCTCGCTGGGCTGCGGGGTGCTGCTCGCCGATGTCCTGAACGCATACACGTTCCTGGGCGCGCCGCTGGGCTTTTGGTTCGCGCAGCAGGGCGCGGTGATCGTGTTCGTTTTGCTGATCCTGGTCTACGCGATCCGGATGGGTCGCCTCGACCGGCGCCTCAAGTCTGAACTGGCGGAGCTGGAGCGGGGGGGTGAGCGGTGACGGTCCAACAATGGACGTTCTTGTTCGTCGCGTGCACGTTCGGGCTCTACCTGTTCGTGGCGTGGCGCGCGCGCGTGCGCGACACCGGCGGCTTCTATGTCGCCGGCCGCGGCGTCCCGGCGATCGCCAACGGCATCGCGACCGCCGCCGACTGGATGTCTGCGGCGTCGTTCTTGTCCATGGCCGGGATCATCTCGTTCCTCGGCTACGCGGGCGGCGTCTACCTGATGGGGTGGACCGGCGGCTTCGTCCTGCTGGCGCTGCTGCTGGCGCCGTATTTGCGCAAGTTCGGGCACTTCACGGTGCCTGACTTCGTCGGCGATCGGTTCGAGTCGCAGCTCGCGCGCCTGGTCGCGCTGCTGTGCGCGCTGTTCGTCAGCTTTACCTACGTCGCCGGTCAGATGCGCGGCGTCGGGATCGTGTTCGCGCGCTTCCTCGAGGTCGACGTGACGGTCGGGGTCATGATCGGCATGGCGATCGTCTTCGTCTACGCCACGCTCGGCGGCATGAAGGGGATCACCTACACGCAGGTGGCTCAATACTGGGTGCTGATCGTCGCGTTCTTGATCCCGGTCGTCGCGATCAGCTGGCAGCTAACCGGCCAGCCGGTGCCGCAGCTGGGCATGGGCAGCGAGCTGACCTCGAGCGGCCAGCGCCTGCTCACGACGCTCAACCAGATCCACAGCGACCTCGGGTTCACGAGCTACACCGAGCCGTTTACCGGCAGCTGGGACAAGGTGAACGTCTTCTGCACGGCGCTCGCGTTGATGGCTGGCACGGCCGGTCTGCCGCACGTCATCGTGCGCTTCTACACGGTCAAGAACGTGCAGGCCGCGCGGTGGTCTGGTTTCTGGGCGATCTTCTTCATCGCGATCCTCTACCTGACGGCGCCGGCTACGGCCGCGTTCTCTCGCTACTACGTCTTCGAGAGCTTGCACGGCAAGACGGAGCAGCAGCTGCCTGAGTGGTTCCGGACCTGGGAGAAGACGGGCTTGGTCGTTTGGCTCGACGACGGCGACGGCGAGGTCGCCTATCACGGTGAAGCCCAAGCGGACAAGAACGAGGTGTTCCGCAAAGGCAGCCTCGGCGCGGCCGAGTTCAGCAAGATCCGCGCGCAGCACTTTGAGTGGTTGTCGTCAGGCGGCGCAGCGGGCGAAGACTGCCGGCCAGCGCTGCGCGAGCAGGGGCTGGGCGGCCCGGACCGCGACATCATGGTGCTCGCGATGCCGGAGATGGCTGGGCTGGCGGCCTGGATCATCGCGCTGGTCGCCGCTGGCGGCCTCGCCGCGGCGCTCTCGACGGCGTCCGGGCTGCTGCTCGTCATCAGCAGCAGCGTCGTACATGACTTCTACTACCGGATGATCCGGCCGACGGCCTCGGACCGTCAGCGGCTGCGGCTGTCGCGGATCGCCATCGGCGTGGCGGTCGTGATCGCGGGCCTGTTCGGCATTTATCCGCCAGGCTTCGTCGCGCAGGTGGTCGCGTTCGCGTTCGGCCTCGCGGCGTCGTCGTTCTTCCCGGTGCTCGTGCTCGGGATCTTCTCGGTGCGCGTCGGTACGGTGCCTGCCGTGCTGGGCATGGTCTCCGGCATCGGATTTACTGCGACCTATATCCTCTCGACGGTCTTCTTCGGCGGCGAGCGCTGGTGCTTCGGCATCGGCCCGCAGGGGATCGGCGCGGTCGGGATGGCGGTCAACTTCGTCGTCGCTGGGGTGCTGACGCCGCTCTGTCGTGGCCCCTCGGAGGCCGCGCGGGAGATGGTGGCCCAGATTCGCGCGCCCGAGGGCGAGGACCCGCCGCCACCGGTCGCGGGCCACTGAGCGCGGCTGCGCCTGCTGGCGTCGCCGCGTCCGGCAGCGTAGCGTCGTGGCATGGAGGTGAGCCATGCGTGACATCAGCTGCCCGAACTGCGGCAAGGCGTTCCAGGTCGACGAGACGGGCTACGCGGCCATCCTCAAGCAGGTCCGCGACGAGGAGTTCGACAAACAGCTCCACGACCGGCTAGAGCAGGCGGAGCGCGAGGCCGCGGCCCGGCTCCAAAGCGCCGAGGCCCAGAAGGAGCTAGAGAGCAAGGACGCGCTGGTCGAGCTGGCGCAGCAGCGCGACGACGCGCGCCGCGACCTCGAGGCGCTGAAGGAGCAGGGGCAGGCGGCCTTGGAGCTGGCGCGGTCCGAAGCCGACAAGGCGCTCGCCGTGGCGAGCGTGGAGAAGGACCGGCTGATCGTGGAGCTTCAAGGCAAGCTCGACTCCGCAGCTAATGAGCGAGAGCTGGCGGTCACCCGCGCGGTCACGGTCGTCGAGAAAGAGCGGGATGAGCTGTCGAGCGAGCTTAAGCAGGCCGGGATGGCGAAGGAGCTCGCGGAGCAGGCGCTCAAGGACAAATACGAGACGCAGATCAAGGACCGCGACGACGCCATCGAACGCCTGAAGGACATGAAGGCCAGGCTCTCGACGAAGATGCTCGGCGAGACCCTCGAGCAGCACTGCGAGGCAGCGTTCAATCAGATCCGCGCGACGGCGTTCCCGCACGCTTACTTCGAGAAGGACAACGACGCGCGGTCGGGCAGTAAGGGCGACTACATCTTCAAGGACCGGGACGAGGCCGGCGTGGAGATTGTCTCGATCATGTTCGAGATGAAGAACGAGTCTGACACGACCGCGACCAAGAAGCGCAACGAGGACTTCCTCAAGGAGCTCGACAAGGACCGCAACGAGAAGGGCTGTGAATACGCGGTCCTAGTGTCTTTGCTGGAGTCGGACAGCGACCTCTACAACACCGGCATCGTCGACGTCTCCTACCGCTATGAGAAGATGTACGTGATCCGGCCGCAGTTCTTCATCCCGATGATCACGTTGCTGCGCAACGCGGCAATGGGCGCGCTCGAGTACAAGAGCGAGCTCGCGTTGGTGAAGGAGCAGAACGTCGACATCACGAACTTCGAAGCGGACCTCGACGCGTTTAAGTCGGCCTTCTCGAAGAACTACGACCTCGCGTCGAGGCGCTTTCAGACCGCGATCGACGAGATCGACAAGTCGATCGACCACCTGCAGAAGACCAAGGACGCGCTGCTCGGCGCCGACCGGAACCTGCGGCTAGCGAACAACAAGGCGCAGGACGTCACGATCAAGAAGCTGACGCGTAAGAACCCGACGATGGCCGACAAGTTCCGCGAGCTCGGTGAAGGCGCTGAGCGTGAGGAGTCTTAGGCCCTTACAGCGACTTTAGGAACGCGACTAGCGCCGCGCGGTCGCGGTCGCTCAGGTCGAGCGGCTTCATCTTTCGGTCGAGCTGCGGGTTCGGGTTGCCGCCGCGCGCGTAGAAGGCGACGACCTCCTCTAAGGTCTCGATCGATCCGTCGTGCATGTAGGGCGCCGTCAGCCGGACCGAGCGCAGCGTCGGCGTCTTCCACTTGCCGGCATCGCTCGGGTCTTTGGTCACGGCTGCGCGGCCGTCCTCGGGATCGCCGTTGACGACGCCGACGCCGGTGTTGTGGAAGCCTTCGTCGGTGAACAGCGGCGGGGTGTGGCACTTCCAGCAGCCGCCTTTGCTCTCGAAGAGCCACTGCCCGTGGCGCTCCTGCGCGGTCATCGCCGCGACCTCGCCGCGGAGGAAGCGGTCGTAGGGCGCGTCTCCGGTGACGATGCCTCGGACGAACGTCGCGAGCGCTCGCTGCACGCCGAGCGCGTCGATGGGGCGGACGTAGGCGGCCTGGAACGCAGCGCGGTAGTCGCCGTTGCTGCGCAGGCGCTGCAGCATCTCCGCGACGTTAGAGCCCATCTCGTTGGGGTCGCCGATCGGCTCGAGCACGAACGCCTCGAGACTCGGTGAGCCGCCGTCCCACCGCTGCAGCGGCGCGTAGCCGCGGTTGAACAGGCTCGGCGCGTGCCGCTCCGCGACGTTGCCCGCGATCCCGGGCGGGTGCGGCGCTGGGTGCGCGAAGCCGGTGTTCGATGGGTGGCAGGTGGCGCATGAGACCTCGCCGTCGCCGCTGAGGATGCCGTCGTGGAACAGCTTGCGGCCCAGCTCGAACATGGCCGCGGTCGGCTCATAGCCGACTGGCTTGGGCATCGGCGGCAGGCCCTTCGGCGGCGCGCTGAGGAAGCGGAACGACGGCGTCGGCGGCGGCGGGCGCGTGGCTGCGCCTTGGGCCAAGCCGTGGCCGAGCGCGATGGTGATGCATAGCAGCGGGCGGATCACCCGCTCATGTTACCGTTACTCGGCTCGGAACGTCATCCGGGTCACCGAACGGAAGGTCTCGCCGGGCTCCAGCACGGTGTTCGGGAAGTTGCTGTGGTGGATCGCGTCCGGGTGATGTTGCGTCTCCAGGCATACTGCGCTGCGCCGCGGGTAGCTCTTGCCACCTTTGCCTTGCTGGCCGTTCAGGAAGTTTCCGGAGTAGACCTGCAGCGACGGTTCGGTGGTCTCGATGACCATCGAGCGTCCGGTCTTGTGGTGGCGGAGCTCGGCGACCCGCCGCAGCGCGCCGGCGTCGCCGTCGAGGACTAAGTTGTGGTCGTAGCCCTGCGCTGCCGTGTCCGCCACCTTGTCGAGCAGCAGCCCGAGGGACGTCGGCTCACGGAAGTCGAGCGCGGTGCCGAGCACTGTGGCGACCTCGCCGGTCGGGATCAGCGTCGAGTCCGTCGGCGTGTAGCGGCTGGCGTCCACCTGCAGCACGTGGTCGAGCACCGTCTCGGCCCCGGCGCCAGCGAGGTTCCAGTAGGCGTGGTTGGTCAGGTTGACCGGGGTGCGCATGTCGGTCGTCGCCTCGTAGGCGATGTTGAGGCTGTTGTCGCCGCGTAAGGTGTAGGTGACAGCGACTTGGAGGTTGCCTGGGTAGCCCTCTTCGCCGTCTCTGCTGAGATAGGTGAAGCGGACCGCCGGCGCGCCGTCCTCGTCGACGCCATAAGAGGCGTCCCAATGGACCTTGTCGAGGCTGCGCTGCGCGCCGCCGTGGAGGTGGTTGGGCGCGTTGTTCGTAGCGAGCACGTATTCGTAGCCGTCGAGCGTGAACGCGCCGTCGGCGATTCGGTTGCAGACGCGTCCCGTCGTGCAGCCAAAGTACTGGTTGCTGTCGGACTGATAGCCGCTGACGTCGTCAAAGCCGAGGATGACGTCATCGAGGAAGCCGGCGCGGTCGGGCGCGCGCACGGCGACCAGCGTCGCGCCGTGGTCGGTAACGTCGACCTCGACGTCGCCGTTGCGGAGCGTCCAAAGAGTGGCTGGGCGGCCGTCAGCGTCGGTGCCGAAGCCTCGACAGGTGACGTTGGAGGGCGGGAGGTCGGTCATCGACGAGCAGGCGGCGAGGAGTGCCAGCGCCGGGAGGAGAAGACGCGTCATGAGCGTGAGGCTAGCCTGCTAGCCCGGCGCACGCCAACTGGGAGCGGGGTCCGCGCCAGCTTCGACGCGCTCAGGAGTAAAAGAAAACGCCCCGCAGGAGCCTCTCGGTCCGCGGGGCGCGTTCAGTCGGCCATAAGCGCACAGCTTACGCCTTCTCTCTCGTCTCGCGCTGCTTCTCGACAACGCGCTTCTGCCATGCAACGGATTCTTCGACGAGACGGGGGGATTTGGATTCCCTGTTTTCGATTTCGTCGGGCGGTGAGCTCTGGGCCGCGCGTCACCGCGGCTTTTTCAGGGCCGACGCGCCGCCCAGGTGTTCATTTGGTAACAATCACGCTGGGGTGCTGTCTGGCGGGGCGATCAGCTACGCTTTGCGGAGCACTACAGAACCCTTCGAGGAACCTACATGCGAACGAACGTCCCCTTGCTTGCTGTGCTTACGCTGGCTGGCGCAGCCGTAGCCCAGTCGTTGCCTGAGAGCGGCGAGGTCGCGCTGAAGACCAAGATCCAGCGCCGCCAAAAGCTGCTCCTTCCCGGTGAAGTCGGCACTGCCGTCGCCACTGGATTTCACTTCCAGGATGGCCTCGGCGCTGACTTCCGCGCAGACGTCGACGGCGAAGCGTTGCTCATCGACGCGGACGCCGACGGCGTCTTAGAGACGCGGATAGAAGGTGACCGCGGCTTCGTGGTGCTTGAGCACGGCGGCCGCCGCTACGGCGTGTCGCTGTTTAAGCAGCGTCAGTGGGGCTTCGTCTCAGGCTCGGTCGTCTCCGGCGAGGTGGGCGGCACCAAGCTGCGGATCATCGATCAAAACCATAACGGCCGCTTCAACGATGTCGGTGAGGACGCCATGGTGGTCGGCAACGGCCGCGCGGCGTCGTTCTTGAGCGAGGTCGTCTCGATCGGCGGTCATCTGAAGGAGATCGAGGTCGCTGCAGACGGGTCGAAGCTGCGCTTCTCCCCCTTTGACGGCGACACCGGCCGGTTGTCTTTGCACGCGGTGACTGACGGCAAGGTCATGGCTGCAGTGCTCAACAGCACGGACGGTCGCTACTCGGTGCACCTCAGCAAGCACGCCGTCGACGTTGTCGTGCCGGTTGGAGACTATGAGCTGCACTCCGGCGTCCTTTCGCTGGCAGGTAGCCGCGTCACCATGGGTAAGGGGCGCAGCAAGTCCTTCCGCGTCACGTCCGCTGGCGTCGAGCAGCTCGCCTGGGGTGGCCCAGCCAAGGCCGAGTTCGCATACGAGGACGCCGGCGGTGAGCTTAAGTTCGACCCGAAGGCCATCTGGTTCTACGGCGCAAAGAACGAGGAGTACAAGGACTGGAACCCGATCGGCAAGTCGCCGTTGATCATGGTCGTTGACCGATCGACTGGGGCGGTGGTCGCCGAGACTAGATTCCCAGGAAGTTGTTGAGGCCGCGGCCTCGACCCGGTCGCCGTGAGCGTGCCGAACAACAACTCTGACCTGCACATCGAAATGGTCTTCGAGAACTGGGCCTTCGGCGAGATCGTCGGTAGCCCTCGCAGCTATTAGCGCCGCCAGTCGGCGTCGCCCACATCATGTCCGCAGGCTTCGTCGGCGGGCGCCTCGCCTGAGTTAGCTTTCCCTGTCGATGCTCCGTACCGAACGTGCCGTGGTCGCTGCCCTGCTCGCGGGCGTCGCGAGCTTGGCGACCTTGACGGCGCAGGAGGCTCGCGTGCCGGTGAAGGTCCTCGGCGGCCGCTTGATCGCGCGCTGTCAGCTCTCGTCGCCGACCAACAGCGCTCCGGTCAACCTCTGGGTCTCATTCGACAAGCCGGTTGGCTTGGAGCTGCACAATCAGGTCGCGGCTGGCCTCGCGGTGGAGCAGCCCGATGGCACGACCCTGCCGATCACGATCGAGCTGCCCGGCCTCGACATCGAGGTGCCGATGCGGGAGCACGGCGACGAGCAGGCGATGGAAGACTTCACCAAGCGGTGGGCGCCGCAGATGGAGGAGGTCGCTTGCGCTGGCACGATCGGGGCGAAGGTCCTCGCCGCATATGAGGTGACGTTCGACCTCGCGCGCGGTCAGCTGCGGCTCAAGCCCTCGGTCGACCGTCAAGGGGCGCGGCCGGACGGCCCCGAACAGCGCTACGTGCCTGCATCGGTCGCGGGCGACGTCGTCTGGATGCCGGCCAAGCTCGCGAACGGCACGACGCGCATGATCGGACTGGGCTCGTCGCGCTATGACAGCATCATCGACGAAGACTACTGCTACGAAGTCGACCAGCCGGGCGGCCGTATCGGTAAGGTCGACGTCGCCGGCCTCGACGTGTCGCAGATCGTCGCGTGGCGCCCCGAGCTGTTTGATCTCGTGCACCGTGACGGGGCGCTGGCGACGGTCGGGCTCGGTTTCCTGCAGCAGTTCCGAGTCCACGTGGACGTCATGAACGGCTGGATCGGGTTGACGCGGGTGCGCGAAGCGCCGTTCCCAGAGGCCGCGGCCGCGTTCTTTGAGGCGCGCGCGGCAGAGGAGCCTGACGAGTTGGTCGCCTGGATCGAACAGCACGGCCAGAGCCGCCTTGGAGGTGAGTGTGCGGACCTGCTCTTGCAGCTGCAGATCGATGAGGGTGCGCCTCAGGAAGACATCGCGCCAGCGCTCGAATGGGCGCACGCGGCGCGTCCGGCGGACCTGCGCGCGACCGAAGCGCTCCGCGCTGTCACGGCGCTGGTGCAGGCCCGTCGAGCTGACCTCGCGGTCATGGCGGGTCGCCTCGGTGTCGCAGATGGACGCGCCGATCGCTACCCGGAGGCTGTGCATCAGCTGCACGTCCGCCTCGGCGAGCTGCTGCTTGATCTAGAGGATACGCGCGGCGCCTGGGAGCACCTGATGTCCGCAGCGTTTGGGTTGACCGAAGCGTTTGGTTCGGCCGATCGCGCGAAGGTCAACTTATTGCTGGGTCAGGTTTACGAGCGTAAAGGCAAGCTCAAGCGCGCGATGTCGCGCTACGTGCAGGCCGTGATCTCGCCTGAGTTCGGGCCGCGGGCCGTGCCGCGCATGGAGGCGCTGCAGCAGAAGATGGGCGGCGAGCCGTTCTCCGTGGCGCTGGTCGATCGGATGATCTCGGGCAAGGTCCGCAGCATGAGCGCGCCGACGCGCTTCGAGCCCTCTGCCGACAACGTGACCAATCGCACGGTGCTTATCGAGCACGTCACGAACCCGCACCTAGGCCAAAAGCAGGGTGAGCTGTGGCGGGCCTTCACCGAGGGCGGCGCGATGGCGTTCGAGGCGCTGCAGAGCCACTTCTCTGCCGAGCACGTTGCGATGCTCTCGTATCACACCGACGCGCCTCGGCCGGTCGCGATCATGAACGAGCTGTCTTTGATCGCCGCAGAGTCGGTCGACAAGCGCCCCGTGTTCTTGGTCGACGGCGTCGAGGCCGGTCCAGGAGCTTGCAGGTATCCGGACGCCGACACCGCCTACCAAGATGTCAGGGACGCGGCCGCCGCTCGGCTTAAGCGTAAGAGCAGCTACGAGATCGACCTCGAGGCTCAAATCGAGGGCGGCGTCGTGCGCGGTGAGGCGCGCATCCGCGGCCCGGCGCGAGGCCGTCGGGTCGAGCTCGTGCTCGCCGAGAAGGGCGCGATTTATCCGGGGCTGGGCGCGACGGTGGTGCACCGGATGGTGGCGCGCGCGGCCTTGACAGATTCTGTGTTCGGGGCTGCGTGGCGCCCTGTCGACGGCGGCATGACGTTGTCGTTTGAGCGTTCGCTCGAGGCGGTCGTCGCGGACAACGTGGCGTTCTTGGAGGACTACGAGGCGCGCGGAGGATCGCCCGCGTCGCGGTTGTCGACGCGGATCGCGGCCGACCAGTTGGTGGTCGTCGCGATCGTACGTGATCCGGGTAGCCGCCGCGTAGATCAGTGCGCTCAGTGCGACGTCCGGGTCGCGGCGGACGCGGAGGGGGCGCGATGACCGTCGAGCGTCGAAGTTCGCATCGCGTGCGCGCCGACTTGCAGGAGCTCGCGGCGCCCGTGACCGCTGAGCTGGAGGCGCGGCGCGTGCGGGCGGCGACTGCTGCCCCCAATGGCTTGGCGGCGCCGCTCTTGGCGTTTCCAGCGATCTATTTCCTGCTGACGTGTGCGTGCTGGTTGTTCGACGTCGACTCGCGCTTGCCGTGGTTCGCGCTGTTGCCGTTGACCTTGATCTTGCCGCTGATCCGGATCTTTCTGCGCCGTGCCTCGGCGCGCGCGCAGCGCGTCCGCGATGTCGATGCGCTCGCGTTGTTGGACGCGGAGCTGCAGCTCGCGGATCGCTTGTCCGCGGCCCATGAGTTCAGCGGCGAGGAAGCCCCCGATGGCTTTATGTTGGCCGCTATGCACGACGCTGATCAGCGCGTGCGCGCGGCTCGCGGTCGGTTGCCCGCGGACCAAGCGCGCGGGCCGCAGCGCGCCTCGCCGTTGTGGTTCGCCGCCGCCGCGGCGTCGCTGCTGCTCTATATGGCGGCCCAATTCACGCCTGCGGTCGGCCTCAGCGCGGACGTGGTGGACGCCGGACCCGTGCACGCGGCCGTCGACGTCGCGCCGCGTGACGATCGCGACGATCGTGATGAGGTGACCCGACCTGAGCAGCGCCGCCCGCAGCCCGACCCTCGCGTTCGCCGCAGGGCGCAGCAGGACCCCGGTGAGTCAGCGCCCAGCGAGGACGAGAGCCCTACTGATGCTCGCAGGCGTGGACGCAACCCGATGGGTTCGGGTCGCAGCGCCGAGGCGCGGACCGCGGCCGGCGGCGGCAGCGAGCGCGGTCAGCCGAGCAACCAAGCTCAGTCGACCAAGGGCGGCAAGGCCAGGAAGCCGAAAGAGAAGAAGCAGGACAAGCCGCGCGAAGATGGCGATGAGCGCGCGGAGGAGGCCAAGAAGCCGCCTCAAGAGTCGGGCTCGACCCAGGGACGAGGCTCCGGCAAGGGCTCGTCTAAGTCCCCGACTGCGTCGCCGTGGTCGGCGAAGGACGAGGTCGTGACCGACGAAGAAGAGGACCTTGAAGAGGACGAAGAGGTCGACGACGAGAGCGACGAGTCGAAGGCGCGCGGCGGCGTGCAGCCCAACCTCCGCCAGCGGAAGCCGCCAGTGAATCGAGACCTGCAGATCTCGATGGGCAACGGTCAGCCCTCGGACGACGCCAACGGCCGCGGAGGCCCTGGCGGGCCCAAGAAGCAGCGCGGCGTCGCGCAGCTAGTGCTCGGCGTGACCTTCCCCGACCACGTCAGCGCCAAACCAAACCCTGGGATCTCCAAGATCACCCAAGAACGAATCGAACCACAGGCCCAGCAGGGCGACCTCATCTCCGGTGAAGACCGCGGTGAGCGCGCCGCCTCGATGGGTCACATGACGCGCAGCCCCCTGAGCCCTTGGATGCAGGAGCTCGTGCGCAGCTTTTACCTGAGCCTTCGCGAGGAAGGCGGACCGCAGTGATGAACGCGAACGAACAAGCCGAGGTCGCCGAGCGCGACGCCCAACGATTCCGTGATGTGCATGAGAAGATTAAGCGCGAGGTGCAGCGCTTCATCGTCGGACAGGAGCCGGTGCTCGACGCAGCGTTGACCGCGCTGTTCGCCGGGGGGCACGTCATGCTCGAGGGGGTGCCTGGCCTCGGCAAAACGATGCTGGTTAAGTCGATCGGCCAGGCGGTCGACGTGCCGTTCTCACGGATTCAGTTCACGCCTGACATGATGCCCGCGGATATCCAGGGCACGAACGTGCTGGTCGAGACCGAGGGTGGGGGCCACGAGCTGCAGTTCCAGGAGGGGCCGCTGGTCTCGTCGCTGGTGCTCGCCGACGAGATCAACCGCGCGACGCCGCGCACGCAGTCGGCGCTGCTTGAAGCGATGCAGGAGCGGCAGATCTCGGTCGGTCGTAAAACCATCAAGCTGCAAGAGCCCTACTGTGTCATGGCGACGCAAAACCCTGTCGAGCAGGAGGGCACCTATCCGCTGCCAGAGGCGCAGCTGGACCGCTTCTTAATGAAGATCGTCGTCGGCTACCCGAAGATTGAGGAATACGAGGCGATCGTCGATCGCACGACGGCCGGCCAGGAGCCTGAGATCAGCAAGGTCTCTAGCAGCGCCGAGATCTTGGAGCTGAGAGCGGTCGCCCTCGCGGTGCCCGTGCCGCAGCGCGCCAAGCGCTACGCGATCAGCTTGGTCGTCGGCGCCCAGCCCGGCTCGGAGTTTGCGCCCGCGCTCGTGAATGAGTTCGTCGCGCTCGGACCGTCGCCGCGCGCTGCGCAGTCGTTGATGTTGTGTTCTAAGGTGCGAGCGCTCACCGAGGGCCGCTTCGCGGTGAGCACCGATGACGTCAAGGCTGTGGCGCATGACGTGCTCCGACACCGAGTGCTGGTCAACTTTCACGCTCAGGCCGACGGGGTGAACGCGGATCGAGTCATCGCTGAAGTCCTCAGCCACGTGCAGCCGCCGGTCGAGTAGCGCTGTCCCGCTATAGCCCTCGCTGAAATCGACGATGCCCTCGACCGCACCCACCCGCCAAGAGCTCTTTGATCCGGAGTTCTTGGACGCCGTGTCACGCTTCCGGCTCCTCGCCCGGCGCGTGGCGCGCGGGGGCGTGCACGCCGAGCAGCGATCGCGGCAAATGGGGGCTGGCATGGAGTTCCGCGATTACCGCGGCTACGCGCCGGGCGACGACCTCCGCGCCATCGACTGGAACATCTATCGCCGGCTCGGCCGCGTGTTCCTGCGTTTGTTCGAAGAGTTCGAGGATCTCCCCGTCTACCTCGCGCCCGACGTCAGCGGCAGCATGTGGCATGGCGAGAACCCGCGCGCGCACGCCGGGCTCCGGGCGACCTTTGCGCTAGCGCTCGCGGCGTTGAACCAGCATGACAGCGTCGGGTTGTTCCCTTTCGCGGACGAGCTGCGAGTGGCGCTGCCTGCCAAGAGCGGCAACGTCCGCAAGATGCTCGTCGCGGAGGCGTTGGCCGCGCAGTCGCCCGGGGGGCAGACGGACTTCGAGGCTTCGCTCGGTAAGTTCGCGCGCATGGGCCTGCGTAAGGGCTTGCTGGTCGTGGTCTCGGATTTCTTCGACCCTGGCGGCGTCGAGGCCGTGCGGCAGAGCCTAGCGCTGCAGCGGCACCGCGTCTTGATGGTGCAGCTCGTCCGCCAGAGCGACCGCGACCCAACCCTGCAGGGTGACCTGCGCCTGCGGGACTGTGAGAGCGGGCACGAGCACGACGTCACCGTGACCGCAGACGTGCTCGCGGCATATCGCCGGGCCTATGACGCCCATCAGGACTCCTTGCGTGAGCTGGCGCTTCGGCTGCAGGCGGGCCTCGTGCAGATCGACGTCGACTTGCCGGTCTTGCCGCAGCTCTCGCAGCTCTTCGAGAAAGGGGCGCTGCTCGTATGAGCTTCGGCTTCGTCAGCCCGCTGCTCGGCGCGCTCGGTCTGGTCGCCATCGCGGGGGTGCTCTATGCCCTCCAGCGGCTGCGGGTGCGTCACCAACGGGTCGACGTCGAGACGACGCTGTTCTGGCGACAGGCGGTCGAGGAGTCGCGCGCCCGCGTCTTCACGCAGCGGTTCCGGCACCCGTTGACCTACCTCTTGTTGCTGTTGATCTGCAGCTTGCTCTGGCTGTCGTTCTCTGAGCTGCGTCGAGACGCGGGCGATGGCCGCCAGCACCTAGTGTTGTTGGATGGCTCTGCGGGCATGGCGCACGGGACTCGCTTTGAGCGGGCGGCGCAGGCCGCGGCTGATTACGCGGCTGGACTGCCGAAGGAAGCTCGCGCGGTCGTGCTGTGCGCAGGGCGCGCGCAGACGATGCTGCGTCCCGGGGAAGACGCGTTGCTGTTGCCGCGCCGCCTCGTCGGCGTGACGCCTGCGAGCGCCCCGAACGCGGTCGTCGATGTGATGTTCGACCTCTTGAGGTCGCTGCCTCAGACGCCGACGACGGTTGCTGTGGTGGGGGACCTGCCGCTGCTTGAGGCAGAGCGCCGGATGTTGCCCGAGCACGTCTCGCTGCGACGACTGCCGGTCCCAGCGCGCGCTGGCGAGAACTCTGGCGTCACCGCGCTCGGTGTGCGCCCCGCGGCGTCGGGCCGCTGGGACGCGGTCGATGTGTTAGTCGAGATGCAGCGCGTCGCTGCCGCCTCCGGCGCCGCGCCGCCCCCGAAGCTCACGCTCGACGGCGCCGCGTGGACCCTGCCGCCGATCGTCGAGCCGATCGATGGCGGCCGACGGCTGCGTTACCTGGACGTCCCCGCTGCTGGGCAACAGCTGCAGGTCGCAACGGTGACGGCCGACGCGTTGTCGTTGGACGACGTCGCGGCGTTCCGGCTGCCGGACCGTACGCCGATCGCGGTGATGATGGGTCCGGGAGTTCCGGAGGTGGTTCAGCGCGCGGTCTCATCTGATCCCGGGCTTGTGCTTCGAGCTGACGGCGCCCGCGTCGTGGTCAGGCGCGCGGGGGCGAGTTTTGGCGGCGACCTGCCCGCGCTCGAGCTGTCCGACCCGGACCAGGCCGAAGACGCGTTTCTGGTGTTCCACTCTGAGGATCAGGCCCCAGCAGCGGTGCTCGACGAGCTCTACACGGGCCTGGGCCTAAACGAGATCGACGCCATGGCGGCTGCGGCAGCGCTCGGGCGGCCCGTCACGATGGGCGCGAAGCCGGCGCCGCGCAGGTCGCTTTGGGTCTGGCGTCAGCTGCTGGAGGCTGACTATGACTTCGTGCGATCTCGCAGTTACCCGCTGTTCGTAGGGCTCGGCCTGCGCTGGCTCGCGGGCTTTGAGCAAGGTCCGTCGCGGGTGGCGGTCGGGGAGCCGGTCGCGGCGCGCGACGGCGAGGTGGTCGCTGGCGAAGCGCGCTCCTGGAGCTTCGGCGCCGCCTTCGTGCCGCGCGGGCCAGGTCGTATCACGCTCTCGGACGGCGTAAGCGTCCGCGCGTCTCTGCTTGACCCAGTCGCGACCGGCGCGTCGCTCGTCGGCCTCGCCGACATCCCAGAGCTCTCGGTCGCAGAGTCTGACGGCGTCGACTTGCTCACGATCATGTTGCTGCTCGCGCTGCTGCTGTTAGCAGCAGAGTGGGCGTTGTTCCGCACTGCACGCATCCCGTAACCGAGGCCGCCTAGATGAACTTTGCGAACCCTGGTTACCTATGGTTGCTGCCGCTGGTGGTCGTGCTGTGGATCTTGCCGCGCCGGCCTGCGGACTGGCGGCGGACCATCTTGCGCGCCATCACCATGTTGGCGCTGCTGCTGGGCTTGGCTCGCCCATTTGTGGTGCGCGCAGCGTGGAGTGATCACCACGTGGTCATCATGGACCGGACCGCTAGCGTCGCGGACGCCGCCGCTGCCGACCTCGCCTTGGACGCGGTCATCGCGCGTCTGCAACCCGAAGCTTCGCGCGTCCTCGTCGAGGTCGGCGGCGTCGGCGCTAGCGGAGCGCGCGGCTTCGACAGAGTCTTGCAGGTCGGGGTGGACGGGGGGTCGCCGCTTGGTGACGCGCTTAGGCAGGCGCTGCGCGCGATCCCTGAGGGCGCGGGCGGCGCGGTCACGCTGATCAGCGATGGCCGCGCGACCGACGCTGACTGGCGTGACGCGGCGCAGGAGTTGATCGAGCGCGGTCTGCCGATGCACGTGGTCGCGCTCGACGCCGACGATGACGACGCGCGGCCCGTCAGCGTCGAGCCGCTGGAAGACCTGCGCGTAGGACACGTCGGGCGCGTGCGTGTGACCGTCGCCGCGCGCGACGCCCAGGTTCAGGTGACGCTGAGCGTTGACGGCGAGGCCGTCAACGCGCCGAGGACCTTGCGTTGTCGAGGCGTCGCGGCCGAGGTCTTCTCGATCGAGCCGCAGCAGAGCGGCTTCGTTGAGCTCTCGGTCGAGGTGCGTCGCGCGGACACCGGAGACGTCGACGCCAGCGCAGACGTCTTGCGCCGCACGGTCGCGGTGCAGCCGCCGCTGAAGCTCCTCTATCTGGGCGGGCGCGTCGAGCAAGGCGTGCAGCACGTCGAGCGCCTGCTTGGAGACGGCTTTGATGTGCGCGCGCCGTCGGGGGACGAGCTTGGGCTGTTAGACGTGGACCTCACGATGCTAGATGACCGCGCCGCGGCTGACGTACCGGTCGCGTGGCAGCAGGCTATCGCAGGCGCCGTGAAGCAGCGCGGCATGGGGTTGATCGTCAGCGGCGGGCGCGCGGCGTTCGGGCCTGGAGGCTTTCACGACACGGTGATCGAGACGATCTCGCCGGTTGAGTACATCCAGAAGGAGGAGAAGAAGGACCCCAGCACGACGCTGGCGGTCGTCATCGACACCTCGGGCTCGATGGTGGGGAACCGCATGACGCTGGCTAAGGAGGTCGCGCGGCTCGCGATCCGACGCCTGCTGCCCCACGACAAGGTCGGCATCGTCGAGTTCTACGGGACCAAGCAGTGGGCGGCGCCGATCCAGTCGGCGGCGAACTCCATCGACCTCCAGCGCGCGATCAACCGCCTCGGCGCGTCGGGAGGCACCGTGCTCTTCCCGGCGATCGAGGAGTGCTACTACGCGCTCAAGAACGTCCAGACGCGCTACAAGCACGTCCTGCTGGTGACGGACGCCGGCGTTGAGACCGGTCCCTATGAGAGCCTGCTCCGAAAGATGTCCGACGAAGGCATCGCAGTGTCGACCGTGCTCGTCGGGCCGGGTCGTCACAGCGAGTTCCTGGTCGAGCTGGCCGACTGGGGCGGCGGGCGCTACTACCACTCACCGGACCGCTTCAACTTACCGGAGCTGCTGCTGAAGAAGCCCAGCACGTCGATGTTGCCGCCATATCGGCCCGGCAGCTTTGAGGTAAAGACGCGCGGCGGCCGCGGCTGGTGGGGGGACGTTGACCCAAAGCAGATCCCGCCGGTGCAGACGCTGGTCGAGACCTCGCCGCGGCCGGGCGCTGACGTCTTGATGTCGGTCGTCGGCAGCGGCCGCCCGGTTTTAACCTCGTGGCAATTCGGCCTCGGGCGGGTCACCGCGATGACGACCGAGCCTGTCGGCCCTGGCACACGAGGTTGGCGGGATTGGAGCGGCTATGGCCCAATGCTCGGTCGCCTGGTCGCTCGCACCTCGCGGTCGGCCCAGCCTCCCTACACCTTCACGACGCGCCGCGACCTCGAACGACTTTACCTAGAAGCTCGCAGCGCGACGCGAGCCGTCGCGCCGCCGGTGGTCACGGTCGAAGGCGGTGAGGGTGTCGCCATGCGCGAGGTCGCTCCCGGTGTTTATCGCGGCAGGCACGTCGTCGGTTCGCGGGACGACGTCCGCATGACGGCCTCAGACGGCGCCGGTTGGCGCCACTATCTCTGCTCGGACGCGGTCGAAGCGCGCGTCGATGAGCGCCAGGTCGATCCGCGGAGTGGGGTGCCGCTTCAGGTGATCGCGGCTAGCAGCGGAGGCGCGTTCACGTCGGTAGGCGCCGACGTCCCAGCGCTCTCGGTAGCGCGCGTTGGTGCGCCGTTGCGGATCGCGCCGCTGCGGCCGTGGTTGCTCTTGCTCTCGCTGCTCGTCTTTTTGTTCGACGTGTATGACCGCCGCCGCGCCGGCAGCCCTGGGAGGGTCGCTTAATGCTCAAGGCTCGAGTCGTCGCTGCCCTCATCGCGCTGTGGGGCTCCGCGGTCGTCCTCCGCGCGCAAGCTAGGGACAGCGCCCTCGCCGCTGAAGTCTCGGCAAAGCTCGACGCTGCGCTGCAGAGCGCCCAGCCGGCTTCGCACGCGGACGCCCTCTGGCAGTCGGCCGCTGCTGCGCACGGTGAGTGCACCCAGCTCGTCGACGAGCTCCGCGCTCGCTTGGCGGCAAGCGACCGCCCCGCGCTACGGCGCGTGCTCTGCGGCGTGTTGCGCTACCAGGGTCGGCCTCGGCAGGCGATGCGCGTGCTCGAAGGGATCGCTGCTGAGGCGCGAACCAATCGAGACATGCTGCTGCGCGCGGAACTGCTCGACGTCGTCGGTCGCGGAGACGACTCCGCCGCAGCCTATGAAGAGCTGCTGTCTAGAGAGCTGTCCCCTGACCTACGTCGTCGGATCTTGTTCCGCCGCGCCTTGGTCGGCGGCGACTCGACCGAGCGCCTCAAAGCGTTCGCTGAGCGCAGCGCGGACGACCGCGATCAACGCAACCAGGCCGCCATCATCCTCGCGCTCCGGGACCGAGCCAGGGACGCGCTGGCGCTTTATGAGGTCTCTGGTGAGGGCACGGAGCGTTTCCGCCAGCTGATTAGACTCGCCGAGTGGGCGCTCGCCGCGGAGGAGTATAAGCGCGCGCAAGCGCTCGCTTGGGAGGCTGTCGACGCAGCCAAGATGCGTCGGGACCGTCGCTACGCGCTGACGACCGTGGTCGCTGCATATCGCGCGAGTGATGAGCTGGCCGCGCTGCTGCGACGCTTCGAGGAGGCGCCCTCGCTCGACAAGGACGCGCGTCAGATATGGATCGACTTGCTGCGCGACGAGGGGCGGGTCGATGACGCGCTCCGGCTGTTTAAGCAGGAAGGCGGCGGCGACTGGACGCCTGCGCTGCGCCGGCAGCTGTTGGAGATCTGCCGAGAGACCGGCCGCGCTGAGGTGCTGGTGTCGCAGTTCGAGGAGCTGATCCGCGCCGAGCCTGAGAACCTCGAGTGGCGCAGCGGACTGAGCCGTCACTACCTGGAGAGCGGCGACCGCGGCCGCGCGAAGTCCGCATGGGACAGCTTCGGCCAGGGCGGCGCCGCCGCGCAGCTCCAGCTTGACGCAGCGTTTTCGTTGATGGAGCTCGGTCTCGACGGGCTCGCCGAGGAGCGCGCGCAGCTAGCGATGAGGTCAGAGTCGCTGCGCCGCGCCGCGCAGATGTTCATCGTCAAGCTCCGCGTTGACCGCGGTCGCTTTGTGGAGGCGACCGCGATGTTGGATGACATCGAGAGCGCGGCCGACGGGCGCGACAGCGTGCTCAGCGAGGTCGCCGGTATCTACGAGCGCATCGACCGCTTGGATCGCGCTGTGGGCGTGCTCGACCGGATGCGCGCGGCCTTCGGCGGCTTCTTGGGCACAGACCTCGACATGAAATACGCGCTGCTGCTGTCGAAGGTCGGCCGCGAGGAGGACGCGCTCGAGGTCTGGCGTTCCTTGTGGACCAAGGTCCGCAGCACGCCGCGTGGCCGCTACGTCGAAGACCGCATGATGACGGTCGCATCGCGGCTCGGGGTCCTCGCGAAGATCGCCATCGAGCTGGAAGATCGGTTGGACGCCGGCGGGGCTGACACCACCGACGTCGAGCTCCTGGTGCGGCTCTACATCAAAGTTGGAGACTCCGCTGCGGCGACCGAGATCACCGAGCAGGCCTTGCGCGGCAAGGACATCGCCGACCTGGACCTGATCCGGCGTAAGGCGACCATCTACCTCGCGTGTCAGGATTATCGCGAATACGAGGAGCTGATCGAGCAGCTGATCGAGCGCGACCCTGACAACCGCGTCGAGCACATGCGAGAGCTGACGCTGAGCCGGTTGGAGCGCGGTCGCCGGGCGCAGGCCATTGAGAACCTCCCGAAGCTGCGCGCCGCCGCGGAAGACGGCGGCATCGCGGACGAGTTCGAAGCCGGCATCTTCCAGCTCGCGGGGCTGACGGATCGCGCGCTGAAGAGCTACACCAAGGGTCTCGGCCGTTACCCCGACCGTATCGACACCCACCTGCTCGTGGCTAACTTGATGCGCGAGTCTGGCAACGAGATGGAGGCGGCGCATCGGTTCCAATACCTCGCGGCTACCGCAGAGCGAGACGACCTGTTCACGATCGCGATCGACGGCATCCTTAACCTGCGCGCGCAGCAGCAGAGTCAGGTCCCCGATGACCTGGTCGAGTGGGCGATGCGCGTCACGTTAGAGCGGCTGGCCGCGCGCTCGCACCGCTTCTACTTACACCGTCTCGCCGCGGACCTCGCCGAGGAGCTCGACGACATGCCGATGTCGATCCGCACGTTGACCGCGGGGATCCCGGTCGCGGGCGAGCGCCGGACCGCGCTGTTGCGCGAGATCCTCGGCAAGGTCCGTTCCCTCGATAAAAACGCCCGCACCATGTTCGGCGGCAGCCGGCAGCTGCGCATCGGCAAGACCTGGGATTACAAGCCGTACGTGATGATCGGCAGGCGGCTGCTCGGGCAGGGCGAGGTCGTCCCGCCGCAGGTCTTCATGGACCTCGCGGCCGTGTTCCTGCACGCGGGCGCAGTGCCTGACGCGATGCGTACCTTCTCGCGCGCCGCAGAACTATTGGACCGCGACGAGGTGAACCGTCAGGCGGCGGCCGTGCTGGAACAGGCGGAGCGTTACGAGCCGGCCCTCCGTTTTTATCGGCGTCTGCTCTCAGTGGATGTCTCGGACGTCGCGTTGATGGCGAAGATCGCGCGGCTCGAAGAGCTGGTCGGCCGTGACGCCGCGGCGTGCGCGGTCTACCAGCAGGCCCTCTCCTCGGCGCTGCAGCAGACCGCGGACCGCGTCCATGTCGCGGTCGAGGCAGAGCCAGATCCTGACGAGATGTCGTCCATCTTCGCGCGGCAGAGGAACGTCGACGCTTTGCAGCAGGCGATCCCGAAGCTGCTCGAAGGCATCTTAGTTACGCTGCCTGAGGAGGCTGCGCCTGACTATCTCGCGTCGCTCGCAGCAGCGGTCCGCGCCGACCTTGAGGATATCGGCCCTGCCGTAGACGGCGCGGTCGAGACCGTCGATGAATACCCGCGCTTGCGGGCGCGCGCGGACGTGCTCCGCCGTCTTTGCCTCTGCTTCCGCCAGTCGCTGGTGAGCGACGCCGTCGACGCGAGGCTCTTGGAGCGCTTCCCGACGGATCGCGCGTTGGCGAGGGAGACCGTCGGTTATCGGGCGCTGCGCGGATTTTATCTCGGCGCGGAGCGGTTGCTGCGCGGCAGCGCGTTCGCCGAGGACCCTGACTACGCGTGGATGCTGGTGGACAAGCTCCCAGACGGCCCGGTCTCGCCGGCGGTCGCTGCGGCGCGCGTCGTGCCGATGCTGGTCGATCGTCGCGAGGACCTCCGCGAGTTGCTCGACAACGTCGACGCGGCGGCCATTGATCCGTCTAACGTCGGCAGCGTCCCGCTGCTACTCGGCGGCTGCATCTTGGTCGGCGCTGAAGATGCCGCTGAGCGGATCGCGCGGGCTGGCATCCGGATCGTGACGACGATGAGCAGCAATCGGTCCATCCTGCAGGACCGGGCGAGCGCAGGGTCGATCTTGAGCATCGTCTCGCGGCTCGACCCCGAGCTCCGTCAGCGCTTGCTTGCTTACCGGGTAGAGCAGACCGCGGCGAAGGGCGCCAAGGCGCTGGTGACCTTGCAGTATGAGGTCGCGGGTGAGGGGGATTTCTCGATCGACCCGGTTCGGGTCGAGGAGATGCTGCGCCGGCTGGTCGCGAACAGCGCGCAGGAGCGCTTTGGAGTGCGCGGCATGAACCTGTTGCACTTCCTCCCGGCCGCGCGGCGCGCGCCGTTGGTCCGCGAACTCTATACGGCCGCGCCGCGTAGCCAGCGGCTGAGCGTGCTGACCGAGGGAGCCGACTATCTGCCGGATCCGCTCAGCGAAGACTTTTTGTCGTGGTACGCGACGGTCTTCCGTCGCGAGTTTGATCAAGCGGATAAGCGGGCTCGCGAGCGCGCCGGCTTGGCGCTGTCGAACACGGGTAGCAAACGGCTGACGCGACTCCGCTTGGAGGCTTCGATGTCGATGGGCGGCCGGCACCGTGAGTGGTTACGGCTGCTGCACATCGTCACGGAGCTAGGTGACCGGCCCGCCGCTGAGAAGCTCTTGGAGGACGGGATCCCGTCAATGGTCACCAGAGACGACCTCGCAGGGGTCGTGCCGAATCGCCCCAAGGGGCTCGATGAGCGCCAAGTCGACGCGGCCGTGCGCCAGCTCTTTAGCGATGGCCTCGCAGAGGTCGCCTTGGCCGTGGTCGATCGCAAGCTGCGAGCGCGCCCGGCGCATGTCGGGTTGGGTTACATGCGATGGCAGCTGCGGACGCAGCTGCCAGGCGCGGTCGCCTTCGTGAAGGAGGCGCTCAAGGAGCCTGGCGTCGACGTCGCGACCCTCTCGCGGGGGGTGCGCTTCTTGCGCGAACGCGGCCGCTTCGTCGAGGCCGTGGCGCTGTTGCAGCGTTTGATCGAGGTGGACGCGAAGGGCGCGAACGCGTGGCGCAAGCAGCTCGCCTCCTTGCACGTGCAGTTGGGCAACCAGCGGGCGGCCGACGCGCTCGGCGTCAAAGACCCGGCCGGTAAGGGCGCCGCGGCCGCTGGCAAGCCTGGCGTCGCTGCCTCTGGGCTCGTCGCCAGGCTCATGGGCGTGATCGGCGGTAAGCTCCCGGCGAAGGCGGGCGACAAGGGGAAGGGAGCGGCCAAGCCGTCGCCGCGCGTGGCGGCTCTGTTGAAGCAGAAGGACGCCGAGCGCGCGCGCCGCGATCTGCGCCGGCTCTGGCGGGGGCGAGGCTCGGACCGCAGCTCTTTCATGCTCGAGGCGGGGGCGGACATCTCGATCTCAGCCAAGGACCTCCGCGCCTTGGCGGGTAAGGACTTCGCGGTGGTTGAGGCGCGCCGGATGAGGCGGCTCTTAGAGAACGCTGGTGAGCTAGACTCTGCCAGCTTGCTCGGGCCAGTGATGCAGGTCGAGCCAGACGCCGAAGACGTCGAGGATCATGTCCGCGGGTTGGTGGCGAGGCTGCGCGACGGCGTCGGCGGGACCGCCGAGACGGTCATGCTACTGACCGCTCTCGCAGAGTCTGACCTCTCGGACGAGGTGCGCGTCGCGGTCGTCGACGTGCTCGTGCGTCGGCGCGAGAGACCGGACGAGGGGCGGTTGCGTAACATCGCGCACGAGCTCGCGCGGGCCGGCCGTACGCAGGCGGCGGCGGACCTCTACCGTCTCGGCGTGCTCGCAGATGGTGAGGGTGTCCCCGCGTATCTGCGACGTAATGACGACGAGGAGCCTGGGGACGTCATCGCGGACGTCGAGGTCCGTCTCGGCGGGGACTCCGGTCGGCAGGCCGCGCTGGAGTTGATCGACGACAAGCTCGCCATTGAGGACTCGGCGACGATGATGCTGGCGGCGTTGAAGGTCTGGCCTGACCTGTTGCCCCAGGCGCAGCTCGCGCCGCGCTTGGAAGCGATGCGCGCGCGCATCAAGCGCTTGCGCAGCTCCCGGTTCGGCAGATTGGCTTATGATCGTGACGCGGTGCCGATGGTCGGTGCGCTCTGCCTGGCGCTCGCTCGGAGCGGCGACGTAGTCTCCGCGATCGCGGAGCTCGAGCCGCTGCTCTGCGGAGAGGCGCCCGACGCTTAC
>Ga0163179_10000086_pt1 | contig 64211 bp, 51 predicted proteins | sample AtlANTMetagenome_FD_109643 | JGI IMG/M metagenome (GOLD analysis project Ga0163179, IMG submission 109643) | Marine eukaryotic phytoplankton communities from the Atlantic Ocean - Atlantic ANT 2 Metagenome | ecosystem: Environmental > Aquatic > Marine > Oceanic | place: North Atlantic Ocean...
ACAAGTGTATAACAAGTATAAGTTTTTCTTGCTAGTTGATAAACTTGTATGCTTGTAAAAAAATTCGCTATTGGAATATTGTTATCTAATCCAAATTGGTTTTGATTAAATTTTGATCCCTCGTATCCTGATCCTCTATTAAATGCTCTTTGAGTTGATGTTGTAGGATTACCAACTGTGTCTTTACCTCCATGATTACCATCTTTGTAGTAATATCTATAGTAGGTTTCCCAAAGTGCAGTGGTTACTCCATAGTTGTCATCATGAAAAACTATTGTAACTGGATCATATGTAATTTTTGTTTGTATATTTCTTTTTTTATTGTATTGTTGCACAGTAACCATGTCCACTGAATATTTAGGTAAGTCAACATTTTTTACCAACATATTCAATTCACGTTGGTGATTCTTAATTGGTGGATCACTTATTTTTGATACAGATGGATCTAAATTGAATACACAGTGATATAAAAATTTTTGTTTGGGTGCTAAACGGAAACTATCATCTACATATAGTCTGGCACCATGAGCAAAATCACCAAGGTTACCTTTAGGATTAAGTACACCTTTTCCTAGATTATCTAAAAAACCTTTGAGTAAATTTGCCATATACAGTATTTATGTTATGAGAAAAGTGGTGTGTTAAAAACAAAAAAGGGGCCGAAGCCCCCTTTTAAATTTATAAATGCAAATAAAAATTACTGACCGCCGCCTGTAATTAGTGTGTTTACAGTTCTGCCTACAGCAGTTCCAACACCTGTTCCTTGTGGAGTTTGGATAGCATTATCGTATCTTAATTGTAACGTAACTGTTACAGGTTCACTTGTTTGATATGCTAACTGATTATAGTTTGCTGACTCAATGTAGCAACCGTATAATTCGAATGTTTCTAAAACACCAACTGCATTAGCACCGTTACCACCATCTGTAACTTCTATTCTAGTTACAAATTTGTAATCACTACCTGAAGCCGCCGCTGATTGTTCAAAGAAATCAAATTGTTTCTGTAATTGTTCACCAACTAATTTTTGTACGTTGTTGGATACATCTTCTCTTAAAGTTAATGTAACTGTTTCCCAAGTATGTTTACCTGCTAGATAAACTTTTGAGTTGTACACGTCAATAGTTGTTGTTTCAAATGATAAATTAGGTCTTGTTATATCTACAACTTGCTTTGTTAATTCTGTTGTAGGTGTAGAAACACCGAAGTTTTCTAAACTTACTCTAAAACGATACTGTAATTTAGGCATTAACAGACCTTGATTAGAAGCACTCTGGTTACTGTCTAAAGGTACTGTAATTTTTGATAGTGTAGATATACTCATTTGTTTCTCCTATAATATTTATCTATTATAATCCTGCTATTTCACCAGTATTTTTTAATCTCAATGGTACGTAGATAAACTCAACTGCTTTGACTGGTTCAATCGCAATATCCAAGTACAACTCGTTTCTATCTATTCTAGTTGGAGTGTTATTTGTTTCGTCACACACAACTAAGAAATCAAAGATTGCTCTGTTACCAACTAACTCTAACAATAAACTTTCTGCTTGAGCCTTGATTTCATCTCTTGTGATTTTATCATTTGGTTCAAAAACATATGGTCTTGCCAGTTTGTTTAATTGACTTCTTAAGTAGATTACAAGTCTTGCAACGTTAATTCTGTCTAAAGAACTTGAACCTGCAAATCTAGTTTTTTGTCCATAGTTTACTAAACCTGCACCTGTTATGAAAGTAATTGGGTTAACATTGTTTGTATACAATGTATCTCTTTGACCTTCATTTAATGCTGTTGAAACAAATTCACCTTCGTTGCTTATGTAACCAGTTGAACTTGCATTAGTGATACCACCTCTTCTTGTTCCTGCTGGTGCAAACCATGGGAAAGAAACTTGATCGCTTAATGCAATAGTTCTTAACATCATGTGTGATGCTGGAACAACAACATTGTTGCCGAAGTTGTCTGAAGTAAATCCTGATGGATAAAATACTCCTAGATATTCGTTTGTTGTAACTAAACCATTGTCGTTATCTTCAACAGCCTTGTTAACGTTTGTTGCCCAGTTTTGTAAACTTGTTGCATCTGGTGTTAATCTCATTGGTGAGTCACCAACTATAAATGCTGACAAGCCTCTGTCTGCGTTTAGTGAAATCATTTCGCCTATTAGTTCTGGATAACCAGGTGTTGCTAATAAGTTGAATATTCTTGATTCATCATCTCTAACTTCTTGGTTAGCATTCATCTCTGCTTGTAAACCTTGTACAATAACTTTTCTTTGTGCGTGTCTACCAAATGAACCTGAACCATCTGTTTGGTTAGCCGATTCAGTTACCCATCTGTGTGGATAGTATGCTGACATACTTGCATCACCTTGTCTAGGGTTTGTTGCTGTTGTGTCAACATGATTTCTTGTAAATTTCTTAACATTGAAACCTGAACGTCTTGTGTTCCATAACAACATACCTTTTGGATATAATGCTGGATCTGGAGCATCTGCATCTAAGAAGTCACTTGCTAATAAATCTGCAATAGTACCTGCTGGAGCCGCCGAAGCCGTTCCGCCTGTTGTACCAAATCTTGCATCTGCAAACACAATTCCGTTTTCAGTTGTTTGGTCACTTTTATCTACTAATACCCATTTTAGAGTTGAACCATTCCATTTGTAAATTCCTGGATAGTTTTCTAAGTCTGCTGTGCTAATCCATAAGTCACCATCAACAAGTGCTGTTGCATCTGACTGTGTAGTTGGAGCAGTTGCAGAAACTTGTGGACCTGCTGGGTCTGAATTTGTTACTGCTGAATAACCTTTCCATGTTGTACCGTTGTGATACATTATGTCTACTTCGTCCACAATTGATGAGTACCATAATTGACCATCATTTGTTAATGAAGTTACTGCTGTTGCACTTGCAGTATAAGTTAATGCTTTCCAGTTACTTGCTCTGTACTGTTTAGGATTTGTTCCTGCACCTGTGCCTGGCTCATATCCCATGTTAGTTGTTGTTTGTAAAAAACCTGCTTCTGCTAAAGTGCCGTTTGTGTCAACAAACTTCATCTCACCACCTTTTGTGTGTTCAATTACTATTCTGTTTGATGAGTCAACACTTGCTTTAACATTTGTAAATCCAGCGCCGTTAATTTGACCTGCAATTACATCTGCGTCAGCGGCATTGCCGTTTAATGTGCTTGTTACTGTTATTGCTGAACTTAATGCTTCTTGACCTACAATTGATTCTTCAATAGTAAATGATTTACTACCTGATGTCAATCCTGTAGATATTGCTGTACCTGTTACTTTTGTTGAACCTGTTGATTCTCTTCTGAAAATAACATGGTCAACTTCAGTCGAACCGTTGCCGTAGTTAATGAATAAGTCACCTACTGCCAAACCAGCACCGCCACCTGTTCTATCTAAATTGTAGATTGCAGATTCGTTGCTAGTGTGTAAAGGTGAACTTATAGTTTCCCATAATTTTGTTGTGTCGTTCCATTTTTTAACACTCCATTTAGCACCTAAATTAGGCTCTGTAGTTTTTAACCAAACTGAGCCTGTTGGTCTTGGATTTGTATCTGTTGATTTGAACGCTGGTACTGAAGTGTGTGGAGCAACTGATAATGCTGGCACATAGTAAGTTGCCGCTGTTATACCAAATGATGTGCTTACGTTTGCTGTACCATTTGCTATTTGAACTGTGTTGCCTGCCGCACCTGTGTAATATATTTCTAAGATACCGCCGTTGTTTCTTGCACTTAATCCTGAAACACCAGCACCGTTGATATCAGACACTGCTGAATCTACTGTTGTACCGCTGTTTGTGATTGTTGTGTTTGCCGCATTAATTGTGATTACATAGTTCTGTCCTGAACTTATTGTACCACCTGCTGAACCTTTGATAGTTGGATTAGAACCTACCCAAGCCGCTGTACCTACTGCAACCCAGTTCCCATCATATTTTTTGTAGAATAAATCGTTGTTTGTGTCAGTGGCATTGATCGCATAATCACCTGCTTGTCCAACTGAATTTTTAGGAACACTTGCACTGATTTGATCGCTATCTGTAATTACTGTTACTGCTTGATTTGTGAATGATTGACCACCTGTTGTAGTTGCCGCTGAACCATTCCATTCAAATACACCGTATTTTGAATTTACTGTGTCAAACCAATATGTACCTGCAACTGGATTTGCCGCTGGTGCTGTTGCACTTGCTTCTAGTTGACCTAAGTCAACATTTGCTCTTACAACGAATGCTCTGTTGGCAACACCTAAGAATGAATAAGCCGCTTGTAATCCATACTCGTTTGTTTCACCACCGTGGATTGGATTATTACTTGCATCAGTTTTAAATACTGGATCACCAAATGTTTCTGCTAATTCTCTTTGTGAAGTCATCAAGAAAACTTTACCGGCATTTGCCGCTGTTGTTCCTGTTGCTGTGCCTGTTCCAGAACTAGACGTTTTGTCTTGTGCTGTTGCTATGAATATACATGGAACCGTTCCTGGTTCTGCTGGTGTATAAAAACTTTCGTCAATTACGCTGACTTGTACTCCTGGTGAAACTAATGCCATTTGCTTATCTCCTACTTAAAGTATTTTAAACTTTATATTGTTTGTATTTATGACGTTGTGACGAAATGCACCAAATTAACAGGTATAAAAAAGGGGTAGGAAAGGGCAGGTAAATACCTACATATGAGACCATTATGTACAAAATGTAGTCAAAGACCAGCCGCAGTAAATTATAAAAAGGCAGGCAAGACATATTACAGAAAGAAGTGTGAGTTGTGTTTGCGTTATGGAGGCCCAAGCGGATATATGCCGAAATGGCACGTGGCTGGCTATCGTGTTAACAAGCAATGTGATAAATGTGGTCACAAAAGCAACTATAAATCGCACTTCAACGTATTTCATATAGATGGTAATCTTGATAATTGCAAGTTTAGTAATTTAAAGACTGTGTGTGCTAATTGCCAAAGATCTTTGCACCTTGAAGGAATCCGTTGGAAACAAGGTGATCTTGTACCTGATTTTTAAGACTATTAATTGTTGCGTTATTTTCAAATACAGCATTAAAATTTGTATTTGCCCATGCCCATTCTGATGCGTGTACATCTTTAGGTTTTTGTCCAATGTCCTGATACATTCTAAACCACATAGGCAGTTGTCCACGTTTTACCCACCAAACTTCGCCACCTAGTTCTTGTATCATATTTGCTTCATTTTCAAATCTTACATCAGGTATTACCCAATTAATCTGTGGATTGTCTTTAAGTTTCTTTTTAACTAAACTGACCCAGATGCCATCATAGAATCCATCTCTCATACACTCTGTACCAAACTTTTGCAATACAAGTCTTGGAGTCACTTCATGTTTTAATTCCATGCTCCAGAAAGGATCCATTTGTTCACGCCATTTTCTACTTTGTTCTGTTTTGCCATCTAGTAGGTCTCTATTCCAATCAAACATTGTGGCAACACTGTCTTTAAGTTTGTCTGCAAAAGACAATTTTACAAATGAATGATCATCAACTAAATGATCTGCTATTGTGTCTTTGCCTGCTCCTATCAAGCCACATATTCCTATAATCATATTTCTAACTGTTTTGTTCCTGATCCAATTTTGCCCACAGGAAAACTATTAAAAGCCAAACTGATTCTTGCCACGTCAGCAGGTTGAGGATATACTGTGTGTTCTAACCAGGACGGAAACATCAATACGTCTCCTGGTTTAGGCATAACACCATAGTAGTCTGTGTTGTATTCGTTTTTGTTGTTTTCTTCATACGTAAGTTGAACATTTTGATGTGCAATATTTGTGTACAAATAAGGTTTCTCAAATATTATAGGTGCACAATCTGGTGTTGTTTCTATGTAGTACACACCACTTATTACACTGTTAGGATGTGAATGCTTGTATATTTGTTCGCCTTTGTTGTTCCTGTTAATCCAACTTGTTGTGATTCTAAACTCTTCTTTTATGCCTAGTACATCTTTTGTAAAATGTTTTAAACTTTTTTGTATATTTGCTTTCAGCGATTTTAATTGTGGAGTATCCAATAAATGCATACCTCTATTTTCTGGTGGCAAGTGGTCATCTGAATGATCTGTACCAACACTTTGTGGTGGGAAATCTAATTCTCTTATCCATGTTTTCTGCAATACATCCAATTCACCTATTGATGCTTTGTATAAAGGCACGGAGAATAATGGAATCATTTGATGTTGCATATCATACGATAATACAACAAAAATACTAATATGTCAATATGGAATTAACCAATTAAGAATGAATAACCTTGACCACCTGCAGTTTGAGTTTTGACTTCTAATTCAAGTCTATCCATTTCTGCCTGTGCTTCTTGTTTTAAAGTGTCACCATTTAATGAAGTGCCACCTTGTGGTCCTGCTATTGTGTTGAATTTACTTCTGGCTTCACCAAGCATAAACTTACATTTTGCCAAAGTGTAATCTTTAATCCATTTTTTTGCCAAATAATCTTTGAATAATTCTGTATCTGGTCTGTGCATATACACCATCATTAACACTTTTTCATTTGCTCTTGGTCTTTGTAGAATAGTCAATTTTTTTGTTGTTGTGTTCCATTTGAATTCAATAAATGAACCAAACATACGTCCTACTAGTTCTTGGTATTGTGAAAACATATTATAAGTTGCTACACCACCCATATTAGAACTGGCTAAAAGATATGTGTTTGTGTATGCTAAATTGAATGGTTCAAAGATTGTACCACCATCTCCACCACCCGATCTTGACCCAATTGATCTTCTGAATATTTGACGTACTTCTATTATTTCATTAGCAAGGGTGTAATCGTTGACATCATTTTCAAGGGGCAAAAATATGTAACTTTCTTCTACTGAATTGTCTGCTCTCTGTCTAAATCTGTCTAATGAATCCTGTAATGCTGTTTCGTAGTGTGAAGGATCCAGTTCTACATCTACCATTCCGCCACCTAGCGAATTGAATACGTAGTCAAATACCTCTTGTTTTTCTGTGGTTAAATTGCTCATTTATAATATCCTTACTGATATTTATCAGTAGTGACCATCCGATAAATATAACAGTATGCCTAGATTAAGTCTATATAAACCCGAAAAAGGTCATGATTACACGTTTTTAGATAAAACAGTAGCAGAAATGTTCACTGTTGGCGGTACTGATGTCTTTGTACACAAATACTTAGGACCTAAGAATCCAAGTGAGGATGACGCCACAGCCGCTCAACCTAGATATAACGCAGTAAAAGAAACCAACATTCAGGATATGTTGTTCCTAGAAAATAGGGATAGAAAGTATGACCCTGATGTGTATAAACTTCGTGGAATTTATAATGTTTCAGACATAGACTTTGATATGAGTCAATTTGGACTTTTCTTAGCCAATGACACATTGTTTATGACAATACCAATCACTTCAAGTGTAAAAACTTTAGGCAGAAAAATTATGCCTGGTGATGTATTTGAATTACCACACTTGAAAGACGAGTATGCATTAAATGATTTCCAAGTTGCACTAAAACGTTTTTATGTTGTAGAAGATATTAATAGAGCGGCAGAAGGTTTTTCACCTACTTGGTATCCACATCTTTATAGAGTAAAATTAAAACAAATTTACGACTCACAAGAATTTAAAGACATACTTGACTTACCTACAGAAGAAGGGTCTGCACAAAAATTACGTGATGTACTTTCTACATATGAACAAGAAATGCAAATTAATAATGCAGTGGTACAACAAGCAGAAGCAGATTCAGGCAAGTCAGGATATGATATTGCACATTTTTACACACTGCAAGTTGATGATAAAGGAAAACCTGAACTTGTTACAACTGATACAAGTACATTAGATGCATCCACGCAAAACACATTGGCTGATAGAGTCAATCAGACTCCAAGTAAAACTGGTTACGATGGTTACTTGCTAGGTGACGGACTTGCACCTAATGGTGAAGTATTTGGATTTGGAATAAGTTTCCCAACTGCCTCAGACAAAGGGGATTATTTTTTACGTACCGACTTTTTACCAAATAGATTGTTTAGATATGATGGTGGACGTTGGGTGAAAATGGAAGATAATATACGTCATACATTATCACAAACAGATACAAGAGCGACACAAAAAGGAACATTTATTAACAACACAAAAACTAGAAATGTTGGTGGCGAAACAGTTAAAGAAAGACAAAGTTTATCAAAAGCATTAAGACCTAAGGCGGATGAATAATGAAATTAAAAGAGTTATTTGGCATAGTTGGGATACCAATGGATCATACAGCAGGGCCACAAGGACTCAAAAAGGTAACTAAAAAATATATGGGAAAAGTAAGAACATATTACGCACCTAAAAGTAAAAAATTTAACGAGAAAAATAAAGAGAAAAAATAATGCAACATTTTTACGATGGACAAATTAGAAGATATATTACACAGTTAATTCGTCTATTGAGTAATTTTTCATACAAAGATGGTGATGGTGCTCTTAGACAAATACCAGTGATGTATGGAAATATTACAAGACAAGTTGCACACATCATAAGAGATAATTCTGAAAATAAATTACCTTCTGTTCCAAGAATGGCGGCATATGTACAAGGCTTAGAAATGGATAGAACAAGAATTGCAGACGCAAGTTTTGTTAGTAAAATACACATCAGAGAACGTGCATATGACAGTAATAACAAAGAATACTTAAACACACAAGGTAAAAATGTTACTGTAGAACGTTTAATGCCTACACCTTACACACTAACAATGAATGTTGATATGTGGACAAGTAACACAGAACAAAAATTACAAATCATGGAACAAATCATGATGTTGTTTAACCCTAGTTTAGAAATACAAACTACTGACAATTATGTAGACTGGACAAGTTTAAGTGTTGTTGAACTAACAAACATAACATTTGCTTCTAATACAATTCCAACAGGCACAGAAACAGAAATAGATGTTGCATCAATGACTTTCACAATGCCGATATACATCAGTCCACCTACAAAAGTTAAAAAGTTAGGAGTTATCACTCATATTATAACAAGTATATTCAACGAAAGAACAGGAAATATTGATTTAAGTGAAACAATGCCTGAACTAATGGCATATCAAGATGATTACGAAAAAAGTATTAAAGCAGATATTAGAGCAAGTGCAGACGGCACTATTGATTCAAGTGTTGCAACAAGAAAAGATACAAGTTCTGTACAAGGAACAACAGGCACACAATTTGATGTGTACGTGTTAAACAGTGTAGTACAAATTATAGATAAAGGTGTAATTGGTGGAATAGTATGGGACGGATATTTAAATGTAATTCCAAATTTCAAAACTGGATTAAGTCAAATATCTTTACATAGAGAAGGAATAGATGTTCCAGTAATTGGTACAGTTGCAGTCAACGAAACCAACCCTTTCCAACTTTTAGTAACTTGGGACGAAGACACTATTCCAACTGACACAATAATTGTTGGCCCAGTAGATACGAGAGGATCTGTAGACTTTATTGTTGATCCAACAACATACAATCCATCAAGTGTGAAACAAAATGGAAAAAGACTATTGTTATTAAAAGATATAGGCAGTGCTTCAAATGTTGATGGTGCAGATGCTTGGAAAGGCATCAGTAATATTGATTTGGTAGCAGGTGCTAATGACATTGTTGAATGGAATGGTACCAATTGGGAAATTATTTTTGATTCAAGTGCAAATCCTGATCCAGGTGACAGCACATTTATACCTTCATACATTACCAATTTAAAGACGGGTGTGCAATACAAATGGAATGGTAGTGAATGGTTATTATCGTTCGAAGGTGAATATCGAAAAGGCACTTGGAAGATCTCTTAGTCACATAATTAATTACATGAGCAGTAAAATAACCGGGTGTGGAGCACTCTTCTACACTTTAGACACACAACGTTTCTTGTTGTTGCATAGAACACAGAGTAAACAAAATCAAGTATGGGGATTAGTTGGTGGCACAACTACCAATGAAAATTTATGGGAAGGTCTCCAAAGAGAAATAAAAGAAGAAATTGGTGAACAAAAAATTGTAAAAAGAATACCCATGGAAACTTTTATTAGTAATGATGAAAACTTTTTGTATCATACATACATTTGCGTTGTTCAAAATGAATTTATTCCAAAATTAAACACAGAACACGATGGCTATGCTTGGGTAAGTTTTGGTCATTGGCCTAAACCTTTGCATCAAGGATTACGTAAAACTATCCAAAATAAAAATAATCAATTGAAATTGGATACAGTGTTCAAAATGTTAAAATTAATGCAATGATTAAAATAATTGGTGATGTAATGCTAGACTCCTGGATTGAAGGAGACTGCGATAGAGTCAGTCCTGAAGCACCAGTCATTGTACTCAAAGAAAAAACTAAAGACTTCAACGTTGGAGGGGCAGGAAACCTCGCTTTAAACCTGTCAAACTTGGGCACAGACACGTGGCTATATGGTGCCGTGGGCAAAGACATTGCCGGGCACAAAATCATTGAAATTTTACTGCAAAATAACATATCGTCACGTGTTTGCCAAGATGCAGAAATGACCACAACCAAAACAAGAATGGTGGGACAAAATGGTCAACATCTGTTAAGAGTAGACAAAGAACAGTCATATACCAAAAGCACAGTTGAAGATGAATTATTAAAAGACCTTGTAGATACTGACACAGTTTTAATCAGCGATTACAATAAAGGAGTTATACAAAAAGATACAGTGCAAAAAATTTTAACAAAATGTAAAAATGTTTATGTAGACCCAAAGCAAGGATTCAGTAGATATATTGGAGCATTTTTAATAAAACCAAACATGAAAGAATACGAGGCATGGTTTGGCAAATTCAACATAGAAATTGCACAAGATAGATGCAAATCAAATTTATGGACTTGGTTAATTGTAACTGACGGTGCAAATGGCATTCATGTGGTAAGCAAAGATTCTTACAAACACATAAAAGGTGATGCAATAGAAGTATCAGATGTTAGTGGTGCAGGCGATTCTGTACTTGCCATTATTGCTCATTACAGTCAGCACAAAGATATTCCTAGTGCTTGTGAACTGGCATACAAAGGTGCTCAGAAAATTGTACAAAAAAGAGGAGTATCTATTATTTCTAAAACAGATATTGAAGACACCATTGTATGGACAAATGGTGTGTTTGATATATTGCATAAAGGACATTTTGAATTATTAAAATTTGCAAAACAACAAGGGGATATTCTTATTGTTGGAATTAATTCTGATGCAAGTGTCAAAAGATTAAAAGGTGATGATAGACCATTTAACAATGCTATCATACGTGAACAACAATTATTACAATTACCTTGGGTAGATAAAGTTGTTGTGTTTGAAGAAGATACTCCGATAGAAGCAATTAAAAATAATGGACCAGATATTATAGTCAAAGGTGGAGATTATACTGTGGCAACAACAGTAGGAAATGAATTAGCAGATGTAAAAATCTTTCCAACAGTACAAGGTTTTTCAACATCTAATATAGTGGACAAAGTTAATGAACAAAACAATAAAAAATAACAAAATTATAATTACAGATGCTTTGAGTAAAGAACAATTTCAAGGTATAAGTGACATAATGTTTAGTGACAAATTTCCTTGGTTTTATCAAGACCACTTGGTACATCCACACCAAGCAAACACAGATGAAAGATTGCAAATACAATTTGTACACAAATTTCACGAAGTAAGCAACATTGTAACAGGACCAGAACTATGGAATATGTTAATACCAATATTTACTGTGTTACAACCACATACTTTTTTACGTGTTAAAGCAAATAATATTCCTAGTCAGAGTGAAATTGTCACTCATGGTATGCATTGTGATGTAAGTGTGCCATTAAGTTACACAGCAATTTTTTATTGTAATACAAACAACGGATATACAGAATTTAAAGATGGCGATAAAGTTGGAAGTGTTGCAAACTCTATGGTTATATTTCCTAGTTATATGGAACACTCAGGTAGCACTTGTACAGATGCGAGATCAAGAGTAAACATCAATATCAATTATGTTGCACATCATACAGATCAATTAACAAAAGATATAGCGCCAAAAGGTTCAGAAGAAATTATAAAATTGTGGAGTAATACGTGAGAATTTGTTTAACAGGATATAAAGGATTTATAGGTAATCATTTAGGAATGCAATTAACTAAAGAAGGGCACGAAGTAATTGGCTTTCCTTGGCAAGGTGTAAATCATTTTCCTGATCCTTCTTTATATGATTGGGTTATTCATTTAGGAGCGATATCAAGCACCACTGAAAGAAACGTAGACAAAATTTTAAAACATAATCTAGAATACAGTATGAAACTTTTAGAAATGTGTGACACAATGGGTACAAATTTTCAATATGCCAGTTCGGCAAGTGTGTACGGTAACACTGGAAACTTCAAAGAAGATGGTGACGTGTATCCACTAAATGCTTATGCCTGGAGCAAATATATGTTTGACAGATTTGTGGAAAGCATAATGGGTGAATTCAAAGTTCTTGTGCAAGGTTTTAGATACTTTAATGTGTATGGAAACAATGAAGAAAGCAAAGGCGATCAAGCATCACCAATTACTAAATTTGCAAACCAAGCCAAAACAGGCAAAATAAAATTATTTGAAAACAGTGACAAATATCTAAGAGATTTTGTAAGTGTAAATGATGTGTGCGAAGTGCATGGCAAAATGCTTACAAAAGATGTGTCAGGAATTTTCAATATAGGTACAGGAGCACCTATTTCTTTTCAAAAAGTTGCTGATTTGGTTGCCAAAAAATACAATGCTGAAATAGAAATAGTACCAATGCCTGGAAAATTACAAGGACAATATCAGACCTACACCTCAGCAGATTTGACAGAATTAAATAAACATATACAACACAAATTTAAAACAGTTGAAGAATTTTTAAATGATTAATAAAGAAGGTAAAGTAGATAAATCTTGGGGTTACGAATTAATATTCTCTTCCAATGATCTGTATTGCGGAAAACTTTTAGTATTCACAAAAAAGAATGCTAAATTTTCTATGCATTTTCACAAAACAAAAGATGAAAGTTGGTTTGTTAATTCAGGTAGATTTTTATTAAGTTGGATTGATACGAAAGACGCAACACTTTACACAAAAGAATTAAAAGAAGGCGAAACATGGAGAAATTTGCCTCTCATGCCACATCAATTACAATGCATCACCGACTCCGGCAGTATTACTGAAGTTAGCACTGCTGATGATCCTGAAGATAATTATCGAATTATAAAAGGTGATAGCCAATTAAAACCTTTAGAAGAAAAATAAAATTACGCTTGTGCTTCTGACCAACGTAGTGTAACTGTTGATGAAACACCACCTGTACCTGCTGTTCTATAAACGTTGATTGCTAACACGTCTGGACCATTAGGGAACGTTCCTCGTCCACCTAGTGTTGTGTTTGTCAATACTTTGATCTTATCAAGTCCCAAGTTTGCACGTTCACCCGGTACCGCAATGAATGAAAAGATTGTTTCACCTGGTTGTGCATATGGCGGTTGACCAAATACAAACGTTATGTTACTACCTGCTGTAATAGTTCCTGATGATGTCTGTGTAAACACCACTCTGTAGAAGTTTGTTGCACCAAATGTATCTAGTGGGTCAACTTGTGACACTGTTGTACCTGGTGGAAAATTAGCGTAAGCCGTATCAACTTCTGTACCACTTACTGCACCTGAAGCCTCCCAAGTTGTTTGATCCATGTACAAGAAGTTTGTTCCTGTTAGGTCACCACCTAGTGCAAAGTCAACTGCTTGTCCACCTGATATACCTGTGTGTCTATTGTTAAATCTTACAAAGTAGTATGAGTTGTAGTCAATAATCTGTGTAACAACTGTACCTGATGGGAATTGTCCTGAAGTAACTGCCATACCAACTCTTAAACCTTTGCCTTCCCATTGTGCTTCAAGGAAGTATGCATAGTTTCTGTTACCACCTAAGTTGAACCAGTGGTTTGCTGTTGCAGTCATCTGTGCTTGAGTTGCCGCTGTTTGAGTAGTAGTTGATGCACCACCGTTCCAGTTAACTGAACCACCTGCCGCTATCTGACCAAAACTTGGCTGACCACCTTGGGCAACACCCGTTAAGTCCGCCCAACCAATATCTGCTGGATCAATTGGATAGTTTTGTGGATTCAATACACCTTGTACAACCAACTGACCTTGGTCACCTGTCGCCGCTTGGTTAGATGTTATTTCAATTCCGTCTAGTAGCAACTGTGCTCTGTTCAATAAGTCTCTGTCTCCTAGATCACCTGTCAATGCATTTGATACTGATGGTGCTAGTCTTAATAGGAATACAGTTTGTCTTGTTGTTGTTAAAGAAAGACCTGTCGCCGCGTAACTGAATAGGTATCCTCTATCTTCATCAAAGTTACCATCTGTTAGATATGCTGATCCCCAGTGGGATATGTTTGGAGATGCTGTGTTGGATATCAATACAACACCTGAATTTCTAAAGTGTGTACTTGCTGTACCACCTGTGTATGATCTTGTGGCACCAGAAGCAAAGTTTGTTAACTGTGCCGCACGTGTACAACCTGTTAATGTGTCACCAGACACACCTGTAAATGTAATAACTTCGTTATCAATGTAAACTGTTCCACCTGTTGTTGGGAAGAATGAAGCATCAACTAACGGCACAGTAGTTTGTACAGTAGTCATATCTGCTTCTAGTTTGCCATTTGGACCTTCATTTGTTACTTCGTAACGTACAGGTTGGTTACCTGTTCTCATAAATGCCTCTGTATTGATGTTTGAATTTCTCATTCTGTGAACAAATATAAACTCACCTTTATGACCTCTACACATCCAGTCAATAAATCCAGCCCCGTACCATGAAAATTGTATCCCAATCATCTGCATCTTAGATACGTTCCAATTGTATCCACTTGCTCCTGTTCCGTCCAATACATCTCTATTGAATTCTGATTGTTTTGCTTTTTTATCAACAACTGCACAAATTTTAACACCAGCAGAAGTATTAACACCTCTATAATCTGGAGTAACGTTCATTGACGTATTACTTGCCACACCTGCTACCACGTGTGTCATACCTCTGATTACAATTCTGTCACCTGCTTTAACTTGTTCTCTAAATCTTGTACCAACACCTGTTACTGTGTTTGAGTCTGGAGTAACTGTTACAGTACCAGCCAACTGTCTTGTTGCTGTACGTTGCACTGCGTTTGTTTGTTGTCCATCATATTCCCAGAAAATTCCGTTTTGATCATCAAATATACCTGATCTTACAGTTGCACCATTCCATTGATACAACGATACTTGTGGTTGATCTGTAAATTCTGCTGTTGTGGCTCCTAAAGTAATTTGTGCTGTTATTGTTAATACTCTTTCACTTGTTACTGAAGCAACTGTGTATGTGCCATCATATCCTGATGTTGCAATACCAACTAATCTTATTTTTGCACCAACTTGTAAATTGTGATCTACATCATCTATTGTCACAGTGATTGTTGCACCAGAATTTGTACCATCTGCTGTTACATTTAGAATATCGTAACTTGGAGCAAATAAGGCACCCGTTGTATACATACAACCTTTACCTGATTGATATCTAATATATTTTTTAGATTGACGTATTGCCTGTGCACCGTGTGCCGGACCACCTGTACCTAATTGTACACCACCATCAAATGGTCTGTGTACAAAGAATGAATCTGGTCTACCATAAACAAATCCTTGCCATCCTGAATCCGTTATAGCACCTGGAGATCTAACTTGATATCTTAATTGCGTTGGTGATGGAATTGCTGTTGCAAGGAATGGTCCTGATGCAAGTATGTGATTGTTTGCGCCATCATCTGATTGTATTACTACAAGGAAAGCATTTCCTGGAACTAATCCATGAGGCGTTGCAAAATCAATCTGCATTGTTGCCAATGCACTGTAAGTAACTGTTTGTGTTTGTGCTATGTTCTGTGATGTTGGATCTGATATTGTTACAGAACTGAATACTTGTAAACCTGTACCACCAACTGCTGTACCTTCGTGTGTACTTGCAAGTATTCCACCATTTGTATTAACTTGTTGTACTCTTACTGTAATATCATTTGTTATATTTTGTCCACCTAAATTAGCACCTGAAATAATTAATTTGTCACCTACTGCATAGTTTGATCCTGTGGAAGTAACTTGACATTCTGTATATGCTGTTGATGAGTCTGTGGCGTTTGTTCTTGTTACACTGTATTGTGCACCAACACCTTGTGGTGTTCTGTTTGTACCTGCAACATTTAAACTTTGACCTGTACCTGTGTTTGCTGTTCCTGATTGATTAGCCAAAGCAGTTACAACACCTGTGCTTTGTGCATCTACTGAACCAACATCAAATGTTAAATCATTTGTTGGTGTCGCACCAAATAAAGTAGTACCTGGTATTGTAAATGATTGATTAGCGTTGTATCCTGAACCTGCATTGTTTAATGATACTGTGTATGTTCCACCTGATAGTTCAACATCAACAGATAAGCCAACACCTGTTCTGTATGCTTTGTTAACATTTGTGAATGTTTGTGTGTTCACTGCTGTACCAGTTACTGTAAATGTTGCAACTGCACCTGCTGACACCGTGTTAACAGTAATTTGACAATCATTTGCTGGTGATGATCCACCTAATGCCGTACCCGCAATGTCTATTGTTTCTGCACCTACAAACGAACTACCATTGTTGCTGAAAGTTGCTGTGTAAACTGCACCTGTTCTGTTTATATCAAATACTGCACCAGTACCTGAAGCGGATGTTGTGTATGCAGGACTTACATAATCAACATTAGCATCTGTACCTGTACCTGTAACTGCTAAGGCTGTAATTCCACCTTGTCCATTCACACTTGAAACTGAAACATATGCGTCATTTACTGCCGCTGAAGCACCAGCATCACTTCCATTAATTACATATAAGTCGCCTACACTGTAACCTGAAGTACCATCAACAGGAGCCGCTCCTGCTGAACCTGTGTATGCTTGTGATAATGTGCTTATTGGACCTGCACCAGTTCCACCAGTAACTGCTGTTACTGTAACTGTAATGTCATGTACACTGTCCTGTCCACCAAATAGCGAACCTAATAATAAAATTTCTTGACCTACACCGTAATCATCACCTGCCGTATTTGAAGTAACAGTTGCAACTGCACCTGAAATTGCAATATCAAATGTGCCTGATGAACCAACAAGATTTACACCTGTTGATAATGCAGTGTAATCTTTTGTGTCAACTGCTGTACCGCCTACAGTAAAAGTTAATATACCACCGTTGCCGTCAACAGAATCTACAGTAATTGTAGCATCGTTGGCAGTTGTCGCACCACCTAAATTTGTTCCTACAAAAGTTAATACTTCATTCTGTACATAACCTGAACCTATGCCAGTTATTACTGCTGAATAAGTTGTTCCAGTTCTTGTTACATTGAACTGAGCATTTACACCTGCCTGGTCGGAAGTAAATGCTGGTGAATTGTACGTAACTGTTTGATCTGGAGCATTACCACCTGCATTTATAGTTTGTATTTCTCCGCTTCCGCTTACTGCTGTTACTCTTATGTTTAAGTGATTTGAAGTAGTACCACCAAACTCTGAACCTGTAATTCTTATCACATCATTTTGTGCATAACCACTACCTGCATTATTAACTGCAACTGTGTAGTTACCGCCTGCCGCTGTGACATCAAATGTTGCATTTGAACCACCTGGTGTTGTTTGTGTACCTGAAATGTTTGTGTATGTTGGTGAATTTAATGCGACTGAATAAGTTCCATTTGTTTTTGTTAAATTTAATTGTGCACCACTACCTGCATTACCGTTGAACGTGGGTGAAACACCTGTTGCTGTACCTGTACCAGTAAATGCTGATCCACTTGCTGTTACTGTTAAAATTTCTCCACCTGTATCAATTGTTTGAACAAGTACTGTACAATCATTTGCTGGAGTTGAACCACCTAAGTCTGTGCCTGACACAACTATTGCATCACCTATTGCATAGTTTTCGCCTGATGCAACTATTGCCGCAGAATAATTTCCACCTGTTCTTGTAATATTAAATCTTGCTAATTGTCCTTGTGGTGAAAAATTAGCGCCTGCTAAATTTGTATATTGAGTGACATCACCTACCAGAGGTTGTACCAATGGTGCTGACAATGTTAAGGAATTTCCTGCGACGTTTGTGATTGTTACTGCATAACCATCACCTCTATCAATCACAGAGTTTTGTACAATACCTGCTGAATCCGCCACTTGTATTTCTGTTACACCTGAAAGATAATCACCTGTGACAGTTGGAGAAGCCAACGCACCACCTGTTCCATTAATTGCTGTAATTTGTGTTCCAGTTTGAATACCTGTTCCTGATAATGGAGCACCAATTGGTGGAGTTGCGCCACTGTATGGTAAGAATGTTGTTCCACTTAAAGCCGCAAGTGCTGTTACAATACTACCAGATGAACCATTGTCCGACACACTGAAAGTTGGAAAACCAATTGCCGCACCTGTGTAAAATGCACCTTCTCTTAATTGTGTTGCATTTGTACTGATTGTTGTTGGATTAACTTGTCCAACTTTTGCTTTTGCGTAATATGTAAATTGTGTTGTGCTGACAACTGTGTTTACTGTGAAAGAACCAGCGGCTCTACTTGCACCTGCAACACCATTGTCAAAACCTGTAATTGTCAAAGGTTGTCCTGCTTCAAAACCGTGTGGTCCAACAGTTGTTACTGTTATTAAAGACGAACCAATACCTTGTGTACCTGCTGATGCATCTGATGTTACACCTGAAACGTCAAAGTCTGTACCTGGTACTTCATAAATTGATGGATAACCTCTTTGTGTAGAAATTGCACTCCACTTTGTTGGCTGAAGACCATATTCAAAGTCAGCGTCAAGCATTGATTCAGGTTGTGCAACCCTCATACGTTCAATTGCGTCAGTACCAAAGTCAAAAGGTCTTACAGTTAATTGATTATCTTCTACAAATATTTGAATTCTGTCTGTGCTGTTGTCTGTAGATGTATCTGTTTCTAAAAATAAAGTTGTGATTGCATCGTTTCCGTGAAATGCTTTTGGAAAATCTGGATCAACAAAAGCAGTTGGGTTCGATGTATCAGTAGAATATTCTCTTTTGTACTCAGCAGTTGCACCTTTTGCCGGATCATTGAAAGTATACAACACATTGTTATCTGTTGCATTTGTAATTAATAATAATCTTTCTAAATCAATTTTTTCAGGAACTTTAACACTGGAAATTCCGTTGTTTATCTGTGCAGGTAAATTATCTAAACCATTTATAACAACATCGGTAATAATACCAAACAATGATGTAACACGTGTAGTTGCACCTGCTTCACCTGGTGTGCCTAAAATTGTTTGTTGTGTTACAACAGGATTTTGTTTTGTTGTAAAAGCATTTCCTGGTATTACATAATTGTTTATGATGTTTCGTATTTCATTTTTAACAGCCTCTTCAGGTTGTCTGTCACCACTTAATACTGATACTGTACCAACCCAGTATGTTGATGCATTATATCTTGATTGTTCATTACCACCGTATCTTAAATCTTTAAGAATACCATCAATATTGTAACCCATATCTCTTTCACATAGATATGAATCGTATGTAAAGTTTTCAAATACGTAAACGGAACTTACTAATGCTGGTAATGTTAAAATACCATTGTCTATTGCATTTGTAATCACATTGTGATTTGTTGTGTAACCTGATACACCGCCTGCTTCACCGTTTGTACCTGTTGTATTCTGTGAGAACCCATCTGAGTTTATAGAACTGTATGCTATTCCTGGTAAAATATAGTTTACAACAATATCTCTTGCTTTTGTAAGATAAGCAACTTCTGGATCACCATCATTGGCTAATTGTAATACACCGTCAGCAAAGTATGTTCCTGATTGCAGTCTAATATTTTCGTTACCACCATATCTTGTGTCTCTGTAAGCCGCATTAACAACGTTACCTGTGTCAGTTTTTATATCTGCCGCAAGTTTAGAGTAACCTGCAAATGGTGATACGTTGCCTGCAACTTGTACTGCTACCCAAGCCGCAACTTCTGATTTGATATAGTCTAAATTATTTGTAATTCTAGCAGATGTATTAGGATATAAATCTGCCGCTGTGTCTTGTGCTACTTTGAAATCGATAAAAGCATTTGATTCATCTTTTAACCATTCTTTGTTAGCATTGATTTGTGCCCAGGCATTAGGATATAGATTTCCACTTAATGGAATACCTGGTGTAAATTTATAATTTTCTACTCGTCTTTTTGCCATTCTCTTTTTATACTCCTAATGCAATCGCTAACACTGTGGCTGTGTTATCAACGTACTGCTTTTTAGTTACGTCATTAGCACTGCTTGGGTCGTTTGTTACAGTCGCACCTGTAAAAGCCGCCGAAGCCGCAGTGGTTAAACCTATTGTAGTACTATTTAACGTTCCTTGGGCAGAAACAATATTTGAAAAGGTTCCATTTCTTGGAATAACTCCCCCAATAGTAACGTTATCTACAGCACCTAAATCAATCGGTCTTATTGATAAATTTCCACCTGCTTGTGGACTAATTGTTACATCAGCATTTGGTGTCAAACTAACATTATTTGTTGCTGTTAATTGCTGTGCATTAACGTTCATGTTGGTGATAGTACCAATTGCCTCTGGTTGGATAGTTACTAAACCTGTGCCTGTTGGTTTAATTTCAACATTTGCATTTACGCCATTGTTTAAAAAATTTCCTGTGTTTAAAATTGAACTGAATACACCTGCTCCAATCAATGAAGGTTGGGCAACTGTGATTATTCCTGCAGGAATTCCATCTGCATCAGCGTAAAATAATGAATCTGGAGCATCAACAGGAACTTCATAAGTTAATGTGCCTGATTGTTTACCTTGTGCTGTCGCACCTGTCAGTGTAGTTGAAACCGGAATATCTAAATAAGATGCAACTGTAATTTGAGTTGTAATTTGACTTCTTATATTGTTTTGATAATTGGCAAAATTATTTGCAACATCAAGATAACTGAATAATCTAATATCGCCTGATTCATATGAAATTAATTCACTACTGTCAGGTTGTTGAGAACCTGTAGTTTCTTTAGTTGCGATAGTGCTGTCTGCCTGTGCCATTGCATAGATAGTATCTACTGCACTGTACAAAACTTGGTTTTGATATGTACCACCATTATAAACATAATTTAATTCATTTTTACCATTGAACATTGTAACTTTTTTACCTGACAATGGTGTAACTGCTGACCAATTTACTATTGTAGAATTATCTGTGTTTTGTGGATCTAAAGTATAGTTGTAAAAAGTTGGTCCTGCTGGCAAGTATTGGTCTTCATGCAACAAACCATTGTAAGTTATAATGTGTTTAACAGATGCGTTCTGAGTATAGTTTGAATATTGTAATGCCAATTGTGCACCATTGCCGAAACCAACTATTGCTATTTCTCTTGTGTCAACATTATCGTAACCATCTAAACTTGCTATGATTGAATCTATTAGTGCAACATCATTTGCTTTACTTGTTTGATAACCAACGTTCCATTCGTTGCTATAACCTTGTGGAGCAATTAAAATTCTGTCGCTAACCCAATTTACTTTTGCAATACCCTGTCCTTGTGTTTCATTTGTGTCATGTAAAACAATTAATACTGGAATTTTTTTACCTGCTAAGGCTGTGCCTGTTGTGTTAGGGACAAGTACCTGTGCTGTTCTGTCATAACCACTTTGTTGTTGTGCCCATGTTTGCGAAAAAGTTAATGAACCTGTTGCAAGTGTGCTTCCTGTAACAACATTTTGATGACTTAAACCTGTGCTGTATAAATTGCCAGGTGTGTTTGCGTCATTGGAATCAGGTTGGAATATGTTAAAAGTTAAACTTGATAGATTTAATACAAAACTATATGTTTTACCACGTTCAACTGTTATGTTAGGATTATTTCCTGAAACTGCACTACCATCTTTTAACCATGTAAATGCACCCGCAGTCTCATTTGTGTTAAAATCTGGTGCTGGTGGAGTAACTGGTGGAGTGTATGTGTTTGTAATAGTTCTTACAACAACATTTCCAGCATTATCAACCGTAAATCCAGGACTTTTAAATCCATGTTCCGTTTCAAATTGTTTTAATACAACTGCCATCTTAACTTGTTACCTGTTGTCCACCTACTAATGCGTTCTGTGTTGAAAAATAGGACGCACCAAAAATTACTTTACTACCTGTGTATTTTTCTGTTTGTGATTTATCTGCTGGATCAACAGTTACTTTCACAAGTGAATTATCTACAGTGCTGTTTAGTTTTATTAAATTATTACCTAAATTTGATCTGCCATATATTGTAAGACTTGATTGATTAGGACTTGCTACTACTAATACTTTCAATACTTCTTTGTTGTTTGTATCATAATCTACACTGATGGTATATTCTGCAGACGTGAATGTATTCACGTGCCATTGGTCTAAAACTAGACCTTCTTCTACGACTAGATATGGTCCATTATATGAAAAATTTAAGCCATTCTTCAATAATAGAGTGTTTCTGTCTCCTTTGCCAAAAAATCTTGATACATCAAACATATAGAAATTTCCTTGTTATAGTGTATTTACCTAATTGGCGGGAGTTGTGTTGTGTGTATAAAAAGGCTATTTACGGGTATTTTTACCGTGTTTTATCAATCTATGTACTGACTTCACTATTCTATCCTCAGTTTCGCTCTCCATAGCCATAATGCCTTCATTTATACGGTCTGAAAACTCATCTGATGTAACTCTTATAGGACTGTATACTCTGTCGTCTTTTCCTAAGTCAATTACATTGAATTTTTCTGCATCTGGAAAACTGGTGTTTATGGGATAAGTTGAACCTATTACAACTGTTGCTGTTTTATCATAGGAATAAGCCATGTGTTGTCCTACACTATCGCAACCAAGGAAATGATCTGCTTGTTTTATCACAGCCATCCATACTCTAATGTGTACTCCCATTGGAGTGGCAACAGGCTTGTTCATGTGTTTTTGAAAGTCTAATGGAAATTCGCTCATTATCATAACACCAACATCTTTAGATAATTGACGCACAATGTTCCAGATGTTTTTAAGTTCAATACTTCTACCTGTAACATCAACAATATCCGGTGTTTTTTCTTTCTCACTTTCTTTCAATTCTTCAGGTTGGGCACCTCTTCCAAATGGTTGGAAAACAATCACTTTGTCTTTACCAGTTTTTTCTTTTACTTCTGCAATCATTTTTCTTGCAAGTAATAATTCTTCTTTAGAAAGTTTTAAATTAGGTTTTGGTAAGTCTCTTATTCCTTTATCATTTATTGCAATATCATATGCCTGTGCTAGATTACATTTTTGATTGTAGTATTCCCATATTCTATATGGTTCTGGACTGATTAAATCTCTATCTTTAAGTAAATCTTGGAATAAATTTTTGTGCCAATTGTCATATGCTCTGAAATGCAACTTAGGATGACCTTTGAATACATCTGTACCACCCTCACAAATCAGTATTGGGTCTTTATCTGGATTTTCCTCTAGATATTTTTCTACTGCTGGTATGGAACTAATCATTCTACCAGCACCGCCATTTAAAAAGATTGCTGTTTTTCTATCCATTTTTTACTTTCACTAGTTTGTTATATTCAGGCAAGTACAAGTACTCAATTGCACTGTGTATTAATGTTCTTACAGCATCATCTAATGTTTCAACTAATGGTTCTCCACCTAAATTAAATGATGTGTTGAAGATAATCGGACAATCTGTTTGTTTATGAAACTCTTTTATTAGATCATAATACAATGGATTCTGTTCTCTCTTAACAGATTGTATTCTACAAGTGCCGTCTACGTGTATTATGCTTGGAATTTTTTCTTCAATGCCTGGTTGACAATTTACAGCATACATCATATGAGGTGTTTCTTCCATGCCTCGTAGGTCAAACCATTCATGCACGTGTTCATGTAAAATTGTACCTGCAAATGGTCTGAAATATTCACGATGTTTTACCATGTTTACGTGATCTTTACCATTAGGGTCTCTTGGATCATATAATATTGATCTGTTTCCTAATGCTCTTGGACCGTTTTCTGATTGTCCTTGGAAAATAGACACAATATTTCTATCAGCAATTATTTTTACTACTTCTTCATTTGTTGCATCTATTAATTCTACGCCTGGTTGACTACAAATTTTTTCAATTTGTTCTTTAGTGTATGTTCTTTTTGGACCTAAGTATAGCGTCGGTTCGTCAACTTTCTTTTCTTTTGTTTGTGTCAAACTGTAATAGAACAACATAGCGGCACCCATTGCCGTACCGGCATCATTTGACACTGGTTCTGCATAAAATTTAATGCCGTCTTTTTGTAAACTTTCTAAATAATAATAATTTGCTACACAATTTAATCCGTATCCTCCAGAGAATACAACATTTTTGCAACCACTCATTTCAACTGCTTTGTAAATTAAGTCTAAACATTGTTTTTGTGATTCTTTTTGTACAGCATAAGATAAATCTCTCCTACTTTGCAATTTTGTCCAATCATCTGTTTTATCAGATGAAGGTTGTTCATCTAAAAATGGATAGTGTTGACTGTTTATAACTGATGCATTAGGATATGTTGGAATAATTAAATTTCTATTTGACAGTTCAAACTTTCCTTCTTTTTGAAATAATGGTGGAATTACATCATTTTTCTTTCCATAAGGAAATAATCCCATTGTCTTGCCTGCTTCAATGGCGCTAAATCCACAATATTGTGTTACTGCTTCGTAAACTTTTACAATACCTGCTTTGTCTGAAAATATTGCTTCGTGTGTATGTCCTGCTTCTCCTATATTTTCTGAATCCATTTGTGGATAATATGCTCCAGGTGTTGCGTTACCTGTGCCATAATGTTTGTAAAGTGCAAAAATATCATTTGGATAATCACAACTAAAAATACTTTCAACTTCAAACACAGTCATCTCGCCTGCAATACTATTTTGTATAGGAATAAAAGTTCCTGCACCGTCTACAATTACTGCAACTGCTTTGTCAAAGCCTGATCTGTAAAATGCACACGCGGCATGAAGTTTGTGATGTATGTGTGATAAGTCAATTACTTGAGGATGTTCTGTTTTGTGTATGTGTTGATCAATTAAACCAAGTTTTCTAGCCATACCTGTGTACACATCATCACCTGAGTAATCTACTCTACCTGTTGAAGGATCTTTTAGTGACTGTGTATGTGCAATAACAAGATAGTCAATTTTGTCTGTGTATTTCAAAATCTCAACCATGGATGCATATGGACCACCATCATATTTTCTTCTGGATAATCTTTCTTCTTCAATAGAAAATACTACTTCACCGTCTTTTAACAAACAAACACCTGCATTATGTCCTCTGGCTATTGCGGCAATGTATCCTGTTTTGTTATATTGTTCTATGTTGTCCATAATTTATTCCTCAATTGGATCACCGTTTACTGCTGATACCACATAATCTTCTATTTCTGGAGTCATGCTCATAATAGTTTCATTTTTTCTACTAATTCTTTCATCATAACTTATTCTTATAGGATCATATTCTCTTGTCATTTGTCCTAAATCAATTATATTAAAATTTTTTACATCAGGATATGAAGTGTTTTCAGGGTATGTTGCACCCAACACAACATTTGCTGGAGTATCAACGGCATATGCTAAATGTTGACCAACTGAATCACAACCTAAAAATACATCTGCATATTTTATTATGCCTGCCCATTGTCTTAAAGTTACTTTTTCAGGTAGTGCAACCTCATCTTGAAAACCTGCATCTTTAAAATCTATTCCAAATTCAGACATAAGCACAACTGCAAAGTCTTTTTTCATTAATTTACGTATCATGTTTTTTAAGTTATGAAACTCTATACTACGATTACTTGCATCAACAAAAGAATTGTCTATTTGTTTTATAGCACGTCCGAATGGTTGTATTATTACAACTTTTTCTTTCTTTGTTTTTTCTTTTATTTCGTCTATGGCTTTTCTGGCGTACAATAATTCTTCTTTACTTAAAACTAAAGTTGGTTTAGGTAAATCTCTTACTCCTTGCTTGTTAATAAGAATATCAAATGCTTGGGCAATACTACATTTTTGATTGAAATATTCATTTACTCTGTATGGTTCTGGACTTACAATATCCATGTTTACTAATTTTGTATGAAATAAATTCTTATGATACATATCATAAGTTTTTCCATCCAGTGTTGGATGTCCATTTAGTATGTCACATATTCCTTCTATTACAATTATAAAGTCAGGATCTGTGTTTGCTTCTTGATATTTTTCCAAGGCAGGGATTGCAGATATAATTCTACCCATTCCACCATTAAGAAAAAAAGCCTTAGGTCTTTTATTTTCTGTCATTTTAATTACTTATAAGTTGAAAAATTGCTGTGGTTTAATTATGACTTAATTTTAGGCAAGTCTGGACACTTAATCTTGTAGTGCTTAATATTCTTGTAACGTGTTGGTGCTATTTCTAGCCATTGTTTGTACTCTTCAAATGCTTTTAAATCTGGTTCGTTGTATGCATCTGAGCCTCTGGCAAGTTCTCTAATCATATCTTGTCTATGCACTTCTAAAAGTTCCCAAAATTGTTTTTCATCTATTGGATGTGTATGGACTTCTGGACGAGTAAATTCTCCATTCTTGTAATAAATGGTATCCGTTTTAAAAATATGTTTTATCACTGCGTGAGTGTCTGAATAAGTGTACTCCCAGACTTCATCATCAACGCCTATTTTCTCACTCCAATTAGGGCAAGGTTCGTGATCATATTTCGAAGTTAATGCCGCACACACAAATGGATGTTTCCAACTATCTACTTCAAGTGTGTACTTGTCATCATCTATAAAATATTTAATGTCACCTTTTTCTTTATCACCTTGGCTGTACTCTACAAGTGGTTCTTGCAGTAGATCATCTTTTTTACGCACTGCAACCAAAACAAATCTATTACCCACGTATGTTGCTTCGTGTGTGATTCCATTTTCAAATTTGTTTTGATGTGGTTCGTCCCAGATAGGTATTTGAAATTTAATTCGTTCCATAGTAATCGTACTTATGGAGTTTTAAGATTGTAATTTTTAAAACTGATTATTTGAAATCAGGGAATTGTGGGAAAGGAATTTTCCAGTGATCAACAGCCGCATACTTCGTTGAAATACCTTCTAACCAAGTTTTGTAAGTTGTAATTGCTGTTTTTTCATCGTCTGTGTAAACATCAGCCCTTGCTAATTCTTCTGTGCATTGAGCAATTTGCGTTGTTATTGAATCGTTGAAAGTATCAACTGAAACTGCGTGTGATCTGAACTCTGGAGCCACTACTGCATTGCTTTCAAACTTTGCAGTGCCTTGTAAGTAAATTTGATGAATAACACCGTTGTCATTCCATACATATTCCCAAGTTTCTGCATCACCGTTATCATCAGTTGTTCCTAAATCTTCTGAATGATCAGCAACTACACCTGTTTCATACATATTGTTTAAGTATGCCGCAACCAATGTTTCTGAATCTGCATCAATAACTGTAGAAGTGTGATTTTCCATTACTGCTGATGGACCTGCATTTACTTCATCCATCGTGTCACCGTCACTTATGATGTTTGCAATATATTTTGTGTCGTTCGCATATTGAACTTTTAGATATCTTGGACCAGTATAAGTAGCCGCTTGTACTTTGTTTTCGCTGAAGTCTTCAACGTACGGCTTGTTTGGCATTGCAATATTAAAACTTTTGTTCATTGGCATAATTTTATCCTCTTACAGTTTTATTTATCTAACTCCATTTATTATGATGGTTGGAACTTGATTCTTATTCCACCAAATCCACCTCTAATTCCGTGATCTCTTACTTCTGGACAAGGGTTTGGACCAATACCGCCTGTTCCCACAGGTAGGTAATTGTTACATCCTTGCATTTCATAACAACCACAAGATCTATCTGATCTCCAACAGTAACTTAATGGGTTACCTTGATATGGAGATTTAGTAGCCAAGTTAAGTGCCGCATAGAACTGGAATAATTGGTTACCTGACCATTGCGACATTGGCGTACCGTCTGATTCTTTGTTAAACGTTATAAGTGCTCCATTTTCAGCAAATAAACCTGCTGGGGTTGCCACGTGCTGTTGGAAATAACATTTACAGTGTGGGCAACATCCGAAGAAACTTGAACATGATAATTGACCGCAACAGTTTTTACCTGTATCACCGCCGTATCCTAGTGCCTCCCAAGCACCGTTACACCAGTTACAAACCATTCCACAATTATCATTATTACATCTTACAGTACAGAAACCTTGTGCTCTGAAACAACAGTATAAAGAACTTCCTGTTGTACACATAGTTTTACCACCATAACCACCTCTTGCACAAATACAACCATTTCCGTTATTTGCTGTTACCCAACATAACATAGTTGGATCTGAACATCCTGAGTGACATAGTGGGTGTGCATAACAAGCCATACCTGTACAGCCTGTCATTGTGTCACCTGTTTCTACTGTGATTGTTTTTTTAACATAAGCACCTGCATTGCCTGGTAATCCGTCACCACAACAACACATTCTAGCACCTGAACCACCTGCTCCCCAAGCCTCAATAATTGCTGTACCGTTGGCTTTTGCAGTCCAACAGACACCATTACAGAAATTTGTGTAGTTAGTTCCAGGAGTCCATGAATAGATATAACCAGTTTCTAGGTTGTCTTCAACCATCTCTGCTGGGTTTCTAACAGTAAGTAATCCTTTTAAACTTGCCATATACTATATTTACTCCTTTTTATTACGGTGCACTTGGTAAATCGTAATCGTTTGTTGTACTTATAAATTTAATTCTTATCATTCCAGGGCCACCCATGTGTGCGTGATCTCTTACACCATCGCACGGTGTTGGTCCTTGACCACCTAAGCCTGCTGGCATAAATGGATTTCTTCCGTTTGCTTGATAACAACCGCAACTTCTGTTACCTGTCCAACAAGCAGTGTATGGTCCACCTCTTGTAGGTGATCTTGTTGCCAAGTTATAACCATGTGATGCGTTCATCCAACCACCCATTCCAGACCAATCTGATCTTCCTGAGTTTTCGTCCATTGTGTAGTGTACTTCACCACCTAATGTTGAAATCATTCCTGGAGGGAATTTAGAAACTTCTACACGTCTACAGTTACAGTTAACTCTGCAACCTCTCCAAGATGTACAACTGAAACCACCGTAACAGTTTACATCACCTCCATATGCTTGAGCACAAAATTCTGGGTTTGCACTAGCATCTTTAAAATTACAAATAATACCGCAGTATTGGTCACCGCCTTGTGTATGACAGAAGCCGCCTGCTACGAAACAACAGTATGGTGAGTTACCTGTAGAACAGTATGATCTACCACCCATTCCACCTTGAACACACATACAACCGTCGCCACCAGCATTACCAAACCAACATACTTGAGTTGGTTCACCGCAACCTCTAAAACATAAATCGTCTTCGTTTCTGCATGGCATACCAAGTATTGAACAAATGAAACAACCTTCAGCCATTGTAATTACTTTTTTAGAATATGCACCTGGGTTTCCTGCAATTCCAAAACCACAACAACACATTTCAGCACCAGATCCACCAGCACCCCAAATTTCAATAGTTGCTGTACCATCTGATGGTGCAACCCAACAAACGTGACATCTGAAATTCATCTGTCTGCTTGAGAATGATGCGTATTGATAAATTCTACCTTTTTCAAGGTTAGTTTCATTTCCTACTACGAAATCATATTTGGTTTGAAGTAATGTTGTTAAACTTGCCATAATATCTCCTTAAGCCGTAAACCTTATTCTGACACCACCGTGTCCACCTCTGATTGCGTGATCTCTAACACCTGGACAAGGGTTAGGTCCTCTACCACCTGTTCCAATAGGCATAACAGGTACACAACCATCATTTTCATAACAACCACAAGCCTTACTCGCTCCCCAACAAGTTGCAAAAGGTATACCACCTCTTGGGAATCTTCCTGATCCAAGTACACCTAAGTGTTGGTGGTGACCTGAACCTGACCATTGAGCAAAGTCATTGTCGTTTTCTCTTGTATAAGAAATCATTGCGCCTTCTTTAGAAAACATTCCAGCCGGAGTTGGAACGTGATCAATAAACATACATACGCATGATGGGTAACAGCCAAATGCTGATACACATGAAATTTTTCCTGGACAGTTAACATCTCCACCATATGCACACGCTATCCATGAACCGCTACACTGGTTACAAACAATTCCACAGTTGTCATTGTTTGTTCTTGTTACACAGAAACCATTTGCTCTGTAACAACAATAATATGAAGGACTAGTTGAACAATAAGTTAATCCACCTTTACCACCTTCTGCACAAACGCAAGTCTCTGTTCCACCTAAGCAAAATCTAACTTGAGTTGCTTCTGAACAACCTCTAAAACATAACGAAGTTGCGTTACCACAAGATTGTCCAATGTATCCACAAATGAAATCTCCTGGAGCCATAGAAACTGTTTTACGTACATAAGCACCTGCATTTCCAGGTGTACCAAAACCACAACAACACATTTCAGCGCCTGATCCGCCAGCACCCCAAACTTCTACTACCGCTGTACCTGATGTATCTGGATGGAAACAAAATCCGCACCAGAGTCTTGAGTAGTTAGTTCCAGGAGTGTAAACGTAAATTCTGCCTTTTTCCAAATTTTCTTCGGTGACAGATACGAATGCGTCTTGCTTACTTCCTAGTAATGATTTTAAACTAGCCATTGTTTCAATTTCTCCAAGTTAATAATAATGTTGTACAATATAAAATATTATACAGCACCTACTATCCAACCATAAGTTGGACCAGTGTAAATTAATGTCATAATAGCGCCATTCAAGTCAGCAGTTAAATCGTCTGCCGCTCCTTGAATCAAAGAGCCATTTCTTGCTATTGTTACTGCATTAGTACCAAAGTTTGAAGTAGCATCTATGACTTGAATTGTATCATTAACTAATAATGATGCATTCAAAGGTAGTGTGATTGTAAAAGTCGCACTTGAACTGTCTGCTAAGATTCTATCATTTACAACTGCTTGGTACGTTGTGTTCACTTGTTTAGTGACTACGCCAGCAGTTCCAGTTGTTGATATATATCTTCCCATTTTAATGTTTCCTTTTTTATATATTTATGTTACTTTACTTAAAATTATGCTGTACTAGTTTCAATGCCCATTACTACAACTGAAACATTAGCACCACTTGATCGTGCTACTAACAGTTGTCCAGCATTTAAAACAAGTCCAGTTCTTTCTAAAACCCCATGAGACAGTATTTCTGTCTCAAATTCAACAAATTCTGATGAATCTGGAGTCGCCGCGTCCGCCACCGCTAATCTTACTGTGATGGCTTGATTACCTCTGTTACATATACTCACTGTTGCAACCGTGAAAGTTGAAGCAGGTGTAGTATAAACAGTCGTATCGGTAGCGGCTGAAAGATTTGATTTTCCTATTCTTCCTGAAGCCATGTCCTATTCTCCTTTAACTATGTATTAAGTAGTTCATCGCTATCGGAACACCAGTTACACCTTTTTCAAAGTTCACCGAGCTCTGCATATTGATTGCTACTCCGTTACTTGTACTTATCGTATTACCTGTAATTACCACTAATCCAGCAGTAATTAAGTTAACATTGAGCGAACTTGCACCACCACCGATCTGTGAAGCGATATAAGTTCTAATTGCCCGTTGTGTCGGCACAATAGCATCTGAATTAGCCGCCATTGTTCCATCAGTTGAAAACTCTTGTATAGAAGCACTAGTACCACCTAATGCTAGATCTCCCAACTGTAATTCTTGTAATCCTGAAATGTTAAACGCATCTGCATTCAATGATGCAATACCAGTTGCCTGTTCTACGTTAAACAAATCTCCAACTCTAAAGTTACCGTCTTGGTCAGTTGAAGTAAAGAATACTCTTCCTCCACCACCTTCAACGGCTTCATTTGCCGGAATTGCGTTCTGTGTAGGTAAACCTGGATAATTTGTTTCTGCAAGATTACCAGTACCAATATCTAAGAAGTCATGTCCAGTTAAACGTACTTGAGAGTATCTTAATCTAATTGTTACTTCTTGTCCGTGTTCTGGTGCTTCTGAAACTTTTATGTCTGGTGAAACTTGTAATAGTGCAGAGTAAGGAGTTTGTGTTCCTAACTGTGACTGTACAGATACCAGTTTGAAATATTGTGTAGGTAAATGACTGAACTGTATGTTCGAACCTGCTCTTGGTAAAGAACTTAAACCTTCTACCTGTACATATTTTCCTGATTGTAATGAATCTCTGAAACCACCTTGTAATTCTGCAGTACCACCACTTGCGTAAGCAGTGTAGTTTGTTGAATCAATTGGTGTTGCAAAATCTTCATCTGCATAAATTTCAAAAGAAGTTGTGTTTAATACTTTTACATAATATCTTACACCAGTGTTTAATTCAATCATTCCAAGAATTCCTGTGAATGTAACTTTATCATTTGTGCTAAAGTTGTGTGCCGCTGATGTTGTTATAACAGCCGGACTTGCTTGAGTAATTGCATTAACAGTTGCCTGCGTACCTTGTGCAGTAACTATTGCTGATGCTGTAACATAATCAGTACCTCTTGCAACAAATGTTGGTTGTCCTAATACGCCATCACCAATAAATGATTGTACTGGAGCGTCCACTGTGTTGTTTGGATCTGTAAATGTAACTGTTGGTGCAGTCGTATAAGAAGCACCACAATCTAAAATTAAAACTTTTGTAATTTTGTTTGAGGCAACTACTGCTCTACCAACTGCCGATCTTGCACCTGTAGAACCATCACCTGCCGGAGCACCAATTACAACTCTCGGAGTAATTTCATAGATTGTTGTTGAATCTAAATCTGCTTGTACTGAAATACCACCTAGTGTATCCCAACCTGCATTACCATCTGAGAATTTTTTAATTGTTGCAATTTTGCTTGATGCATTGTAAGTGTCGATGTAACCATATTGTCCAGCACCTAAACCTTCTGTAATGAACAATGCCATACCAACATACACACCACTTGCTGATGAATCTGCCGCCGCTAAAGTAATTTGTGTTGTGTTACCATCCTGTGCCGCGTTAGTTGTTGTAACATATCCATCACCACCAAAGTCTGATGGGTTACTTGCTGGCGTTTCGCCTAATCTAATTTCGTGAACACCACCTGTATTGTATGTTGCCGCAACACCATTTAATCCAAAACCATCACCTGATATTGTGAATGTTGCATTAGAATATTCTCTACCTGCGTTTGCATATTGCATTGCAAGAATTTGTGAACCATCTGTGAACACTGAATCAACTAATGCGTCAGATGATCTGTTGTCAACAAATGCAGTGATTGGAACTTCTGTGCTGTCAACACCTTCTGCAACAGTACCAAAATCACCATATGATGAGTTACCGTTTGTTGCTCTAATTTTACCGCCGTTTTCTGCTAGGTAACCAATGTGTCCGTAGTATGAGAACACTGATACAAGTTCTGCTCTACCTAAGTTTGTAATCCAACAACCAATACCATCGGAAATTACCTGTGTAAAGTCGTTAGCAACGATTGAATCATTACCACCTGCGTGTATATCACCGTCAATTTTTAAACCTGTTGCACCAGTACCAAAGTTTGTTACGTTTTGTACGTAAGGTGATCTACCACCTGCTCTTGATACGTGTTCTTCTTGAACTGCGTTTGCAGTTGCACTTACCCATCTGTGTACGTATTGGTCTCCACCGCCACTTGCACCAACATTAATTGTAATTGTTGTTGGAGTAACTGCTTCTACCATTAATTCTGCACCTGCCGCCGGGTCTGATGCTCTCGGATAAGCATGGTTTGATCCATAATTGTCCTGTGAACATTGGAAAGTTAAACTTGCTGTTGCAAGTCTTACAGTGTCACCTGGTTGTAATTGGTGTGCACCAATTGTTAAAACAGTTGTTCCTGTTGCAGGATCATATGTACCATCTGTTGGTGTAAATTGACCTGTACCAGCCACAGTAGTTGCGATCCATGTTCTGTAATCGTTTGGACCAAATCCTGGATCTAATGAAACAAACGCACCTGCTGTTGGTCGTTTTGTACCATAACTGTTTGCTGATCCTAATGTTCCTGATAAACCTTGTAGTGTACAGTTTCTTAAACCTGTAGCATTTCTCATATAGAACATATCTTTTGTTGTGCTACCTTGTACAGAATTTACATACCATTTAGCACCTTTAAGTGATTCATAGTTACCTGTGTAGTACAAGTCATGTATCATTGCGTCTACGTAATCTTTAATATCATCTTCACAATCAGTTTGATTGAAGTTTAAACTTGGATTCTGTCTTTTCACATATTCTGAACATTCTCTAGCAATGAAATCTTTGTTTGCTAATAATCTTAAACGTGCATCTGTGTATCCTGCTGTTGTGTTAGGTATGTTCGAACCTGTCATTGCTGGTTCAGAACCGTTAGCATTGATTTTGAAGTCAATGTATTTTTCAATATTGTCTGCTAAAGTTGTTGCCGCAGTTGCCGCCGCCGCTGAACCTGCCGGTACCGCTGTGTTTTGTGTTAATGTGTTACCACTTGTAACGCCTGTTGTGTTCAATACAATGTCTGCACCTAAAGGTGTTGCCGCATTGTTACTGTTTGCATTACAACTTGTTGCTGATGGTATAGTAATTTGATCGCCTGCACCATAACCTTGTCCTGGTGAAGTGATTGTTACTGAAGAATAAGATTGGAAAGCATTACAAACTACTGTAACTTTTAATCCTGTTCCTGAACCTGTAGTTGTTGTTGCAACATCTGTACCAGTAACATCAGCAATTCCTAATACTGTGCCTGATGTAGGAGTTAAACCTGTTACACCACCTGTTGGCGTAACTGTTACTGCACTGTTTTGAATTACATCACTGACGATTGCTTCTAAACGTTGTATACCTTGTAAACTGTATTGTGTATCACTTGAATTAGTAATAACGCCTGCTGGTCTGATATTTGTTGATCTTAATTCATCTCCAACAACTGCACATCTTTCTTTTACACTCATTGGTAAAATTTCTTGATATGTACCTGTTTTCACGTTTAATGTTGTGTTTGGATAAACTTCAGTAGGTATACCTGTAACAACTCCAGCCGTAATTGCATCTGAAGAAAGTTTCATTAAAGTTTCTATTGATGTTGTTGTGCCTGCTTCAGCATTTTTAGTTAAATCTGAAACTTGTAAAGTTGTACCTTGTGATGCACTGTAACTTGTATTGTTTGAAACAACTTGTTGAGCAATGTATGCCGCTCTAACAATAGCCGCCGCCGTTTCTGCTGTTTGTCCAGTAACATATGAAGCACCTGCTGGCGTGAAATAACTTAATGCCGACATTCTAGATTTTCTGTTACCACCATGTCTTAAATCATGTAATACTGATTCAATTAGAATACCAATATCTCTTCTACATTTTACTGCGTTGTATGTAAATGATCCTGTGAATGGAGAAATTGCACCGGCAATCTGTGCATTGATCCAAGCAATAGTTTCATCTTGAATAAATGCTTTGTTTCTTTCTAAAAGATTTACTGCTTGTGGATTTCTTGGTCCTTTGTCCATTTGGTGTAGTGCATATCTTATAGATTTCCATGCTCTATCTAAAGTTACACCACCATCTGGTGCTGGAACATCACTTCCATCTGGACTTACATAATAAACTTGATCAATTTGTCCAACATAACCCCATTCAGGTAAAGTACCTGCTGAGTTTACAACAAGTGCTTGTCCTGGATTACCAATTGCTAATCTACTTGGACCTGAAGCACCGTAAATTAATAAATCACCTTGTGCAGATAAAGTATCATTCTCTGGACCACCTGCTAATAGTTGCCAAACTGAAGTGTCAACACCTGCCCCCGGTGCATAACCTGGTTCGTTAATTGTGCTTGGACCTACATTGTTTGCAGTGTGTGATGTTACTGCAACATAAGAAGTATCAGTATTGATTGCACCTCTTATAATGTCGCCTTTGTCGTAGTAAGTCGCATTTGTCCAAGTACCTCTCCAGTATAAACCTTCGTTAAGTTTATCCCAGTATAATACATTCGGTGGTCTGTTACCTGTTGTGTCTGCAATTGAAATGTAAGTTATACCACCAACTCTAACAACGTCACCTGTTTTGTAAGCCGTTCCATTGTTGTAATCACCTTTTAAACTGAACCCTGTTACAAATAAATCCCAATCACTTGTTTGTGTTGATGGATTTTTATTTGAGTTAAGAGTTAATGCAACATATTGGAAACCTCCGTATGTTACAATGTCACCTTGTTGATATTGTGTTGATGAACTCCATGAATCTTCAAACTCTAAACCTGGAATGAATAATCCCCAGTTCGCCGAGTCTGCATTTAAATCTGTTGTTGATGTGTGTCCTACTGTTGCAATGTATAAATTTGCACCATACTTAACAACATCATTTACTTTATATCTTGTTGTACCTGCGTGAGTACCTTTGTATTCGATACCTGGGTGTACTGCTTGCCATTTTGCTTGATCTGGTTCTAAACCTAAAGCAGTTGTAGCCGCTGATGTGTGTCCAGTAATACAGATGTAAAGTTGTCCACCATATCTTACTGTGTCATTTGATTTGTATCTTGTATTAATTGCCCAGTTGTTTAACCAATTAAAACCTTTTGCAAAAGATTCCCAGTTAGCACTGTTAGCCTCTAAACCATCTGCTGTTGTTGCCGCAGAAACGTGTGCAGTTGTACAAAGATAAATTGAATTTCCGTATCTTACTAAATCGTTAATTTTGTATCTTGTGCTGATTGCCCAATCTGATGTGTAATTAAATCCTTCAATGAAAAGATCCCATTTTGCAATATCAACTTCTAATCCATCATTAGCAACTGCTGTTGATGTGTGACCTGTGTTACAAATATAAATGTATCCACCGTATTTTACAATGTCATTTGGTTTGTAAGTTGTGTTAAGACTCCAGTCACCTTTCCATTCTTGACCATCGGACATCAATGCCCAATTTGCCGCTGTTAAATCAGTTTGGAATTCTGATGCCGCTGTATGGTTAACCACACAGATATATGTTCTACCACCATATCTTACTACATCATCTACTGAATAAACGGCTCCTGTGTACCAAGAACCTTTCCATACAAATCGAATTCTACCTAGTTTAAACTCAGCCATTGTTGCTATATCCTCTGTTTAAAGTTATTTATCATTATGAGCCATATCCATTAGAGTCGTCAATTGCACTAATCGGATCCCCTTCATTTAGTTCAGTACTTGCTGTTCCTCCTGTAAAGAAATTCAACGCCATTAAGTAACCGCCCATTCCACCATTTAAATTGGTTACTTGAGGGAAACTTATAACACCGTTAGTTGGGAACGCTTCATTGAACATTTCTCTATTTCTTACTTTAACCTGACCTGCTCTGAAACCAGAAACATTCAAGTTAGCACCACCACCTGATACTCTGTTACCAATATATGTTACGATTGCTTTTTGTGTTGGTACAATATTGTCTGAATTAGCAGACATTGTTGCATCTGTACTGAATTCTCTAATTACAACTTCAGTTCCACCTAATACAACACCACCTAAACTTAATTCACTTAATCCTGATAGGTTGAATAAGTCTGCGTTAAGTGTAACAATACCTGTTGCCTGTTCAACTTCAAATAATTCACCAACTCTAAAGTTACCATCTTGGTCTGTTGACGTGTAGAATACTCTACCACCACCATTGTTTGCAACTTCTCTTGCAGGTTGTGGATCATATCCTTCAGTGAAACCTGCGTTAGTATAAAGTGTTGGATAGTTTGTAGTTGTTAAACCACCAGTACCAATATCTAAGAAATCATGTCCTGTTAATCTTACTTGTGAATATTGTTGTCTAATTGTAAATGTTTCTAAATGATTAGGAGATTCATTTGATTTTAGACTTGGTGATATTCTAAATTGTGCTGATATGTTAGGCGCAGTTCCTTGTACATTTGTTATTTGAGTCACTCTGTAAATTTGATCATCAATACCATTTATGTATAACAAGTCACCTGGTCCTGGTTCTCTAGATAAATCTTGAACTTGCATTACTTTACCAATTTGATATTCATCTTTAAATCCATCTCCATCAAGAGTTGCACTTACGTTAATAAAACCTGTACCTCTATTTGTAAATGTTGGTTGTCCTAATACTCCGTTGGCTGTTCTTGCTTGTACACTTACATCTACTGTATTAACATTGTCCGTGATTGAAACTGTTGGTGCACTTGCGTATCCTGAACCTGGATCAAGTATTTGTATTTTAGATACTTTACCTGCATTTGTAATTACTCTACAAAGTGGTGGAGCACCTTTTTTCAATATTGTTAAGTTACTCATTGGTCCTGTTGATAATGGAACAAAGTAATTGCCACCTGATCTTCCGCCTACTATTCTTCCGAATGTTCCTGACAATGTTGTTAATTGTTTCCAACTTACACAGTCATAACTGTAAGCAACTTCACCTGAAGGTGTCACTGCAACAAAAGTTCCTTGAGACCAAGTAACATTGTATGGTCCTGTGTGTGGTGGAGCATCTGATTCTGTCCATACTGTTGTTGCACTTGTTGAACTTTGTGCCACGTTAGCATTTGAAACAAAGAATTTGTTTGCTGATGTTGAATCATCAAATGGTGAATCTTGTACAGTTGCAACAAATTTTCCACCTAAGTATTGTAAAGAATTAACAAGGTATCTTGTACCACCGATGTCAGCCGCCATTTGCCATGTTACACCATCATCAATTGATTCCCAAGTTTGACCTAGGTTGTTTGATAATATAAACAATCCGTTACCTGCCGCCGCATAATGGAATACTGGAGTTGATCCATCATATGGTTCAACTTGTTGGTTTGTCCATGTAGCACCTTCATCTGTTGATCTGTAAACAACACCTGTTCTTGAAGCAACAATCCATGTAGTACCTTCATAAGCAACACCTGTGAAAAGATCAGCACCTAAATTACTGCTGATGTCACTCCAGTTTGCACCGTCTTGAGATCTTGCTACTGTACCATCAGTTGACACTGCCATAAACCAGTTAGTACCGCCTTCTAAGTCTGTCCAGTTTGCTGTTGGTACTGCGTTTCCAGTTGTCCAACTTGAACCATCTGTTGTTCTTAAACCTCTACCATTACCTAATAACACAGTTACGTTTGATGCACCTACTCTTCTTTGTGCACCTATGTCATAATTTCCTGCAAGTGGAATACTTGCTGTTGAATTTGCATATGCTGGTTCTGAAACCTGAATTCTTGGTTCAATAAAATATTTTGTTGAAGGATTTAATTCTGTTTCAATTTTGAATCCTCCTAAGAAATGTTGCCAGCCTGGTGTGTTATCAAATTCTTTTTTAACTGTACAAACTTTTGTTACTTCATTAAATGAATCAATAATTGCGTATTGTCCTCTGCCTGTACCTTCCCAAATGTAAATTCTTTGTCCAACTGTTTGTGCAGTTGTACCTTGGAACTGTGCATTTAGTTTGATTGATGTACCATCACCTGAAATTGCTGGTCCTGATTTACTTGTATAAGCGGCACCACCTGCTGGTGTTGAATCTCCAGGACCTAATATTCTAATTCTGTTTACAGCATTATCTCTTGTATTTTCATACGCAATAGAACCTGCCGCACCTTCACCTGAACCTGAAATTGTAATTGTTGCAGATGTGTAATCTTGTCCTGCGTGATCATAAGCAAAAGCAAATATTTCGTTTTCATCGTTGTAAACTTTATCTACTGTTGCTTCACCTGTTCTGTTATTAAATTTACCTGTGATAGGAGTTTCAGTTGGTGTAACACCTTCTGCAACTGAACCAAAATCTCCATAAGAATTATTTCCGTTAGTTGCTCTAACTTTACCACCGTTAGTTGCAAGATATCCTATGTGACAGTAGTATGTGAATACAGAAACAAGTTCTGATCTTCCTTCACCGTTTGCCCAATAACCAATACCGTTGTCAATAACCTGTGTAAAGTCATTAGCAACAACTGATCTGTAACCACCTGCGTGTAGGTCACCATCTACTTTTAATCCAATACATCCTGATCCAAATGTTGAAACGTTTTGTACATAACATGATTTACTTGTGATCCAAGCACTTGCGTCATTTACACCTGTTCCTGGATTTAATGAAACAAAAGCACCACCTGTTGGTCTTTTTGTACCATATTGATTCATAGCACCTAGAGTTCCTGTTAAACCTTGTAGTGTCATGTTTCTAATTCCTGTTCCATTGTTTACATAGAACATATCATAACCAGTTTCATAACCTGCCGCTGGTTTTACTGTTGTACTTCTTAATTCATCTCCTACAAGTGCCACATCTCTTGGTACTGTGATAGGTAAAATTTCTTCGTATATTCCTGTTTTAATGAATATTGTTGCTGGTGCTCTATTTGCCAAATCACCTTGGATGTAATCACAAGCATACTTGATTGTTTTAAATGGTGAACTTAATTTGTTACCTGCTGTTTCTAGATCAATTCCATCTGGTGCAACATAATAAACTTTGTTTACTTTTTCAAAATCTTCCCAGAAAGGATAAGTGTTTGAACCTGCTTTTAATAATTGTCCTGTTGTTCCAATACCTATTCTCAATCTTGTAGAATCATCTGCTTGGGTTTTTATATCTCCAGGATATTCCAATACGTTTGGAGTGTGACCTTGTGCCACTAATACCCAATATGGACCAACATTTTCTGATGCAAAATCTAATGGTGGTTTAGCATCTGAAGAATTTGCTTCATGTTTTAAAATACATTTGTAAAGTGTTCCTGCTATTGTTACAAGATCACCTGGGAAATAAGTAGACTCACCTGTAACTCCGCCTATATCTTGATCCACCCAAGGACCTCTGAACATATTTCCTGTTACTAATAACTGCCATGGGAAAGGTTCGTCTGTACCTGGATCATAAACATCTCTTGTGTCTGGTCCAACATCAGAATTTGTTCTTACAGCAATGTATAAATCACCACCTGCTCTTACAACATCTCCTGTTTTGTAAACATAAGGTTGAAGTTGACCATTTTGTATTGTTTGTCCAACCCATTCTCCTTTGAATGTGTAACCTAAAACCTGTGCTTCCCAAGTGTTTGTCGAATCTGTTAATGTTGGAGTTATACCAATGTTACTTACAAGTGCAACATATGTGTACCCTCCGTAAAGTACCACATCACCTTGTTGATAGTACTGTGATTCCGTCCAAAGGTCTTCATACTCTAAACCTGGAATCCATAAACTGAAGTTTGCTTCAACCATTCTAGGATCAGTTGCCCAATGACCTGTTGACACTTTCCACGTGCCTGGAGACCATCTAACTATTTCATTTGGTTTGTATCTTGTGCCTCTTGCATAATCTCCAACGTAACTGATACCAGTTAATACTAATTCCCATTGAGCAGTATTGGCTTCTAATCCATCATTTACATTGTTTGCTGTTCCTGTGATTGAAACTGATTGAATTGCACCCGAACCATCAACTGTGTTTACTTGAATCACAGCATCGTGTGAGCCAACATCGCCACCTAGTGCTGTTCCAACAATATTAAATGTGTTTAAGTTTGCGTAACCTGTACCTGCGTTCGTGATGTTTACATAATAAGTTGTTCCTACTCTCCAAACAAAAAATGCCGCATTTGTTCCTGTTGCTCCTGTTGTGTATGTAGGATTTGTCCAGTTGTTAACTGGTGCTGATCTGTGTCCTGTTAAACATCTATAAATGTTACCACCGTATCTTACAATATCATCTGGATAGTATAAAGTATTTTCTGTCCAAACATTTCTCCAGTTGTCTGATTTAGAATATAGATCCCAATAACTTGCATGGAAAGCCAATCCTGCGTCTGCTGTTGAAGATGTGTGTGCTGTGTTACATTTCCAAATTGAACCACCGTAGATTACAGTCTGGTCAACATTGTACAATGTGTTTGGTTGCCATACAGTTTGCCAATCTTCTCCACGTGCAAAGTAAACCCATTTTAATTCGTCACCTAATACACCGTTGTTTGCATCAGCATTTGAAATATGTCCTTCGATACATTTGTAAATTAGACCACCAACTTTTACTAGTTCGCCAATTTTGTAAAAAGTTGCCGCTTTCCAATCGCCGGTCCAACTTTGACCGTCCATCATCTGCGTCCATTTAGGAGTACTTGAATTTAAATCATTATAAAAGTTTGAATCTGATGTGTGAACTTCAATACAAACATAAACTTTTGCACCGAATCTTAAAACGTCATCTTTTACATAGAGAGTGCCTGCTGTCCAATCACCTCTCCATTTAAAACGTATCCTATCTATTCGAAAATCTGCCATTGATTAATTCCTTACTACTATTTATTTCCTCTAACTACTATAAGGTTCAACGTATCCTAAATACGTTTGAGCCTCGTTAACTTTTAATACTAATTCACCATCTTTATTCACATAATAAAATAGGTTTCTTCCGTCCCATTTGTACTGTTCATAAACAAGGTTCTGATAAACTGTTCTGTGCTGTTGATCTCTGCCTTCAAAAAAATCTTCTCCTCTTGAAAAATTATTATAATTTGAATCAATATTACCTGGTCTATTCAATTGAACACCATCTTCTAGTTCAAGTAAATCTGCTTTCACCATGTACAATTCACCGTTTTCAGTTCTGCGTAAACCATAGAAATATCTGCTGTTTGCCAGCGATTTCTGTAATTCATCTATGCCTACTCCAAAAACTTGTGCCATTATAATCCTTAACTTACAATATTAATTGTGTTACCCATTCCACTATGCGCCGTACATTGATAATACAATGTGCTTGGTGCATCCATTGGTACCGTAAATACCTGTGTTCCTGATTGTGAACCTGTTACTCCTGTACTGTACGCACTTCCGCCGTTTGAAACTCTTATTTCAAATGGGTGTGTAGAGCCTCCACCATTTACTAAAACGTAAGTGTGTCCTCTCATCAAATATAATACTGGATCATTTACAGCACTAGGGAAACCTGGACCATTAAATGTGTAATCACTTGCGCCGTTGTTTGTAATATTCCATCTAATTACTGGACCATTTTGTAAAACCCATGCAGTTCCATTGTAATATAATACATCACCTTGTGCCGCTCCTGAAGCCGTAACATCTGTTAAATCGTTCAATGCTGTTGAAGCCGCAGAAGATGTAACAAATTCTAAAGCAGTACCTGAACCATTTACTTTAACAAATCTACCAGCCGCACCTGTAAAGTTTGTAGGAGTATCTGATAATCCTGTGAACGCTGTTGGAATTGCTGGTTTGTTTGTTAAATTGTTGTAATTTAAAAAGTATGTGCTGTCCAAACCATCTAATGTATCAGCGTCTAATCCACCGCCACCTGATGTTGCATCATTCGCCGGCGCCCATTGTGTACCGTTCCATTTTAAAACTTGTCCTGACGCTGGAGCACTAGTTGTTGTGTCAACATCTGATAAAGTATCAATTGAAAAATTGTTTACAAGTGTTAAACCATCACCTGCACCGTTAACTCTTAAGAAGCCATTTGCATAACCTGAAAAAGTTGTAGGTGTATCTGTAAGTGCCAAGAAGGTAGTTGCACCACCTCCACCGCCACCGCCGGATACTGTGCCTGGTTTCCATTTACTTGCACCTTGGTCCCAAACAAGTGCTTGTCCATTTGATGGAGCCGCTGTTGAAGTATCTACATCCGTAAAAATGTCAATGGATTTATTCTCGTCTGCGAGTTTAACCCATGCACCTGCGTGAGCATAGTAAGAAGCATTTTCAGAATGAACGTGGGCGAACATTCCGTGATACGTACTTGCACTTGGCAGATCTGAAAGATTAGTGTATAAAAAACTTACTTTGTTAGAACCTGTTGCGTTTAATAAATTATTACTGACAATTGTCAGTGCTGTACCGTTTCCAAGTGCAGTGTATAATTCACTGAAATTGGAATTTAGTTTTGTACCAGCATCACGTAACGAGTCACCTTGACCATCGTTAGGCAAAATACCGGTGTTAATTAGTTGTCTTGTCATTCGTTTCCTCCCACGTTTTTAACTTCTATCGAATGTTATTTCATTACTATCCATATTATATGTTGTCTTATCAAATGTAAACGGAGTTGTTTCTGTAACAACTGTTTCATCTGTTTGTGGATATGTGATAGTACCATCTCCACGATTACTGTTCAATCTAACAACAAATTCTCCTTCATCATTGATGTAATAATTTAAATTTACATCATCCCATCTAAATTGTTCGTACTTTAAATTTACAAATGGTTTGCTATGATTTAAATCTCTTCCTTCATAAAAATCATAACCTTGATCAAAATCTTTATAGTTGTCGTCAATGTTTCCAGGTAAGTTAATTGTTATCGGATCATTTGCTGACAATTGGTCAACCTTACCAATGTATAATTCTCCTTCGTCGGTTCTTCGTAAACCATAGAAGTAACGATCCTTTACACCGTTTTCTAAATATACATTTGTATCTTGTCCAACTGTATTCGACATCTTAACTTATCTCCACATAACTTAACACACAATCAAGTGAGTCGTTAATATTTGACTGTACGTTTAAACTGTTTTGACTTGCTACAATTAATTTTTCTCCTGAGTTTAAAACACGTAAACTAGAGTTTGGTGCAATCAAAACATCTTTTACAATAAAACCTGTCACTGAATCTGGTGTTGCTGTTAATGTTACACTTGCTTTCACAACTGATTCAGTTAAATTTGCTAGAACTAATCCAACGACTGTTGAATAAATCGAAATTGGTGCTGTGTATACTGACACAGGAACAGTTCCAATGTTTTTTGTTACATTATTTCTAAAATTTGTTGCCATTCTTTTTTATCCTAACGTTACCGCAATTTGTACGGCTATTTCTGTTGCATCAATAATACTTACAGCACCTGATGAACCTGCAATTGAACCCCATTGGCTACCGTCATAAAGTTCAACCCTTTCATCGTTGGTATTGTATCTAATCATACCCAACAATGGTGTAGTCGGTCTATCAGCACCTGTACCAACTGGAAGTACAAATCCACCAGAGTTTGATACATCAATATACCCACTTCCAGTAGTTTTAAACACTAATGGAGAAGATATAACATTAGTTATCGTATTTCCAGAGAATCTGAAGTCTTCAATCCTAATAGTACCATTTCCGTTGGCATTTAGGATCAAATCTTGGTCAGTTTGAACAGTTGTCAGTGTATTTCCACTGATTTGAATATCATCTACCCTTAAAGTTGTGACGTCAAATCTTGTTGGACTTACGTTTGCAACCAGTGTATTACCTGCGTAAAATCTTATTGTATCATCATCAGCACCAGGTGTCTGTTCTGCTGTGATATAAGTGTCTCTATCTAGGTCATATACACCAGTTAATGCCACCCAGTTTGAGCCGTTGTAACCTTCAAACACAGTATCATCTGTGTTGTACCTCATCATACCAGCAACTGCTGAACCAGGTCTTTGTGCTGTTGTACCTGATGGTATTCTTATTGAACCTGTACCTTGAACTTTAAAAATATTACTTGCAGGATTAACAATAAAATCTCCTGATGTGTTTGTAATTGTATCATTTTGTACAGCGAAGTTTTCTAATGTTACGTTACCTGTACCACTTGCTCTAATATCTAAATCTGCGTTTGTGTTATTTGATTGAATTACATTTCCAACAATGTTAACACTATCAATTTGTGCCTCTTGAGCAAACAATGTGTTCCAATTTTTAGTTGAAGAACCTAAATCATATGTTGTATCTATGTTTGGAATTAAATTAGAATCTATACCAGCAGAGATTGTAATTTCATCTGTTGATTCATCTCCAATAGTAACATTACCACCAATTGTAATATCACCTATAACAGAAAGGTTTCCATTTACATCTACGTTGTCGTTGAATACTGTATTGTTACCAAATGAATCTAAAGTTAAATCTCCAGATGTGGTTGTAATAGTATTTCCTGATAATTTTACATTTCCAGTTTCAATTGAACTTCCTGAAATTACTGTTACATCTGATCCTGTTGTAAATGTAAGTGCTTGATCAACATCAATGTTTAAGTTTGCACTTGTAAAATCTACTTGTCCTGTGTTTTGATCAACTCTAAATTGATCACCAACTCTAAAGTCTCCTTTGTGGTCGACTGAACTAAAAAATATTTTTGCACCATTTGTTGCAACAACTTCGTTTGCTTGTATTACTGTGTTTGCATCGTTATCTACATTGTAGTCATTGCCTATGTAAGCAAAGTTATGACTGATAAGATACATTCTAACACCTGGACCGTTACCTTTCATTCCAAATGTTCCGTAAATTGATGCTGATGCTATTGATCTAACTTCTGCACCAAAGTCTGCATAATCAACTAAAGTAAATGCTGTTGCTGTTGCACCATTACTAAATCTAATATCTTGTGCAATTAAATTTTTATCTAAAAATATTGTTGATCCATTGTTGCCATCAAAGTTTGCAACTAACACTGTGTTTGCATTACCAACTGCACCAACTGTTGGTGGTGTAAAGTTTCCTGTGTAAACTGCTGAACCTTTGTACACTCTAAATTCATCTATGTAACCTGTTAAACCTAATGTTTGATTCCAATTGTTTCCAATTACAAGTGGTTTAGCACCACCTAAGTCTTGGTTTACTGTTGCAGAACCAACGTTTTGTCCAGCAACATACATCGTTAATGTTCCACTTTGTCTTACAAGAGCAAAGTGTGTCCATGTGTTTAAATTAAATCCTTGTGAGCCTGAAATAACTTCAGAACCGTTTACATAAACTTTTGGACCATTGTTTGTTACATAAACATATAAACTGTTTTGTAGTGCGGCACTTGTTCTCATATCGAACAATACTGTTGATTGTAGTGCTGATAAATTACCCCAGAAGTCTATAGTAAAGTCTCCTGTTCCAAATCCAAAGTCTGCATTTGTGTTTATTTTTGCCGCATCACCTGAACCTGCTAATTGTAAACTTGCAGAACCAAATTTCTTTTCTGCTGTATTAAGTTGTGCATTACCTAATGCGTTAATTGTTTTTCCATTTTGTTCTGCTGGTAAAATAAATCCTGCAGATTTTCCATTAATAAAAATTTTATCATTATCTACTGCGGCAATAGTTCCTGATGCAACTAATGATCCGCCAATATCGTAATATGAAATTACATTACCTTGCGTGATAGCACCACCAGATAAACCTGAAACTCTTAATTGAGTTGTACCTGTACCTTTTAATCCGTTAACTCCGTCATAAGCATTAATAGATGTTGTTGCAAAGTACGTGAAACTGTTTAACCATTCAACTCTTGCACCATTTGTAAGTGTAATTGCATCAACACCTGGAGTGATAAATGTTGCATTTTGAAATAGTACACTTGCTTCTTGACTACCAGGAGCCGCTAATTCGCCATCAAAAAATCCACCTCTACCAGCATCGCCCGCCGCGAAACCTCTTGGATCTGTTGCTGTAGATGTTGTTCCTTGTGTGATTACAGAAATGTTTCTAATATACGGTGATCTGTTTGTTACTGTAAATCCAGTACTGTCATCATTTCCAGTAGGATTAAATCTAAATGCGTATCCAGTGTTGTTACCAGAATCATAATAGAAATTTTTAACAGTTAAGTCTTCAATTGTTACTTCACCATTTAAAATAAATGCATCTTTATTGTTTGTTGCAACACTAGGTTGAATGTTTACTGCTCTCAGTCCATCACCTCTTATTGATACTCCAGTTGGTACATTCATTGGAAATGCTTCAGTGTATGTTCCTGGATATATGTAAATGTGATCACCTGCTATTGCTACTGCCAATGCTTGTTCGATTGAGGCATAAGGATCATTTTGGTGCGTACCTGAATTACTGTCATCACCGTTTGTTGCAACGTATATTATTTTACCTGGACGTGCTGTTAAGTTTAGTCCTTGTACTGTAATGTTTCCTGAAAGTGTTAAGTTGTCAACAGTTAAATTGTTTGCATAAACATTGTTCCAACGTTTTACAGCAGAACCAATGTTGTATGTGTTAGATACATCAGGTGTTAAGTTCGATGTAATATCAGCATTAATAGTGATAGAATCTGTATCACTGTCACCTATTTGTATATTACCATCTGCTCTAATATTTCCTGTTGCGTGAATATTTCCGTTTACTCGTGTGTTACCGTGTACTTCTAAAATACCAGTACCCTGTGTTTGAATTTCAAAATTTTGATTTGTGTCTGTTGCTGTAATAGAATTACCAGCAATTATAAGGTCATCTACCTGTAGATTATTGTTGTATAAAATACCATCAGGAGCAGACAAGTTCAACTGTCCAGCAGTTGTTGTTATAGAGTTACCTGATATTGTGATTTGACCAATGTCTAGTTGACCTGTTGCTTCTAAGTTTGTTGTACGTGCTGTTCCAACGACATCTAATGGAACTGTCGGAGTATTGGTTTTTACGCCGATCCTATTGTTTACTACATCAATGTATAACAAGTCAGTCTCAAAAGCCAAGTTTGTACCTTGTCGCAACAAGTTTGACTTTAAGAGTTGACCCGAAATTCGACCAACGGCCATTGTTTACTCCTTTTTAGCACGGGGATCTTGTCCCACCAACCTACCTTTTCACCTTACAATATTCGCAAGTTCTTCCCGGGTTGAACCAGGGTTTGTCCTGTTGCATCTGGTCGGATAACAACATTAATTGTATTTATAGAATTTTGGTTTTTAATATAGTACACGGTTAATATACTAGTTTAATATAAGATTGTATAATACGTTTAAATCTTGTGCAAACTCTTCTGTAACCGTTATTTCCTGTAAACCAGTGGCAGATTTCCAACCATTTGCTGTGTAAACTTCTAGTGTGGAACTTGTTTGGTTCCAAAATACTTCACCTGCTCTTGGTGTTTTTGCATCTCTTTCAGTTTCAGTACCATAGTGTCCTCTGTATGCTTGAGTGGTATCAAAGTGAATGTATCTGTTGGCTTTAGGAGCCGTTCCTGTTAATACAAAATCAGAGTTGGTTACTGTGTTTAAAAATGTACCATCAAATACTTCAAAATTTGAAGTATCCATGAATATTTTACCATTGCCGTTTGCTTGTAAAGATGCTTCAGGATTGTTTGCTGTGCCTGTTGTGATTTGATTATTATCTATTGCAAACTGATCCTGTGAACTGAGTTTATTTGCAACAAAATTACCTGATCCATCTATTGTTCCTACAGATGTTCCACCTGCTATAAAGTCAAACTGATTGTTTGATAGATCAATATAAGTGTCATAATCACCATCTCTAATACCACCAAATGGAATTTTTCCAGTAGAAAATGCTTCAAAATTTTGTCTATCTGTATCATATCTAATTGCATTACCTTGTGCAGGATCTTGTGCTGTTGTACCTGCTGGTACCTCTATATTTGATAATCCTGTAAATTGTAAACTGTTTGTACCAACTCCGAATCCAACATCACCAGCACTTTGTATTTGTGTGTTGAATGATAAGTTTTCTAAATTTACTGATCCTGTACCATTTGCTCTTAAATCTACAGAACTGTTAGAATCATTTGCTCTAATTACATTATTTGTAATTTCTATACCATCAAATATTGCTTTGTTTAAATTTGCTTGTCTCCAATTTTTATTTGCACTTCCTAAATTATGTTCTCTATCTTCTACAGGAATTAAATCATTTTGAAATTCTTGAGCAAAGTTTAATGTATCACCTGGTTGATCACCAAGGTTTATGCCTGAACCTGTTATTGTTGTATTTCCAGTAACATTTAAATTTTGCATCATTGTGGCATTACCATCAATTACAGTTTTGCCAGAAGCATTAATTGTTAAACCATTTTCTAATGTAGAAATTGCATTTGCTGAAATTCTAAAATTAGGCACATCTATTTTTGTAGCATCAATTATAGTTGTTGCACCTGGTGTTCCAACTGTTAATGTTGAACCTCCTAAATCTGAATCAGTGATGTTAATACTTGTTGTACCTTTACCTAAATCAACTATAAAGTTTTCACCTACTCTAAAATCTCCGTCTTGGTCTTGACTTACAAAATGTACTTTTGCATTGTTAGTTGTTACAACTTCATTTTCTTGATTTATTAGATAGTCATCATTTTCTACATCTTTTCCTGTGCCAACATAAGCAAAGTTATGACTGATCAAATATGCTAAACAACCATTTCCATCTGCAACAACACCTTGATTACCGTATATTGTGGCACTTGCTATTACTCTTGCTTCATTCATTGTGCCTTCTGTTACAGAATTAGCAGAAGCACTTTTAAATATGTGTGCTGTTGTGTTGCTTGATATACCAACGTTACAAGTTATAGACGTAGCAGTTGTTCCTGTTACGGTAACTTTTTTGCCTGAATAAGGATCCGTTGATCTTGGGTAAGTGTGATCTGTTTGATGATTGTCCATAGCACACGTAAAAGTTAAACTGTTGTCTGCAATGGTTATGGATTCTCCAACTCTTATAGAGTGATTGCCGATAGTCAATGTCATTACACCAGTTGCTGGTGCATAAGTTCCTGCTGTTGGCGTATATTGATTTAATGCGTGTTGCATATACAAACCTCTGTTTGCGAAGTATGTAAAACAATCTATAAATTCAATTCTTGATCCGTTTTTAACTGTTACTGCATCTACACCTGGTGTAATAAAAGTAACGCCATTGAATAGCATACTTGTTCTTGGAGAAGCAGTATCCAATACATTTGAATCTAATAATGCACCTTTACCCGCATCACCGGATGCAAATCCTCTTGGATCAGATGCTGTTCTGTTGGAACCTTGTGTTATTACAGATACGTTTTGTATATAAGGTGATTTTGTAACTATGCCGGCGTTTTGTGCGAATCTAAATGCGTAACCAACATCTGTTGTTGAATTATATTGAAATCCTTGTATAGCCAAATCTGTAACCATAGATGCATTATTCAATATAAATGCGTCATTAAATCTTCCTGCCTGTGTAGGTTTAACTGTTACTGATCTTATACCTGCACCTTTTATAGTCACGTTTGCTGGAACCTCTAAAGGAAATTCTTCTATGTATGTTCCAGGTAAAATGTGCAATTGATGTGGACCAGCAGAACTTTCTTGGATGTAACTTAATGCGTGTTTGATTGTACCAAACGCAAAGTTAGGGTGATTACCTGCAAGGTTGTCTGCACCATTTGTACTGACATACCATTTATTTTGAATACCTAAGTTTACGGCAACACCTGCCAAAGAAATTGTGTTGTCAATAACAACGTCTTGTAAACCAGGCATTGATTGAAGATGCATTTGTCCCCAACGTTTTCCTGTTTCACCTAAATTATAAGTTGATGTTGCATCGGGCATTATGTTTGAAGTGATATCTCCTTCAAAACTTAATGAATCTTCTGCTCCATCTCCACCAATGAATATATTTCCGTCAAATGAAATATCTCCTGTTGCATGAATATTACCATAGGATTTTAAATCCATAGGAATATTAAAAATTCCTGTGCCAGGTCCTGGATGAATATTAATGTTATCTCCAGCATATCCTCTGATTGTGCTGTTTGTAAAACTTAAATTGTCTGTACGTAATTCGTTAAATGTAAAACCACTAGCACTGTTTAAATTTATTTTGCCAACACTAGCCGATAAAGTATTTGTTGGACCATCAAATGTTAAATTTCCAAATGATGCTGAATTTGTTGCAATAACATCACCAGTTACTTTTGTATCTCCGTTAACTAATAATTCTCTAGTAGGTGAATCAGTTCTAATACCTAACTTATTATTTGTGTGTCCGATGAATAAAGTAGGTGTAGAAGTGACTGCTGTGTTATCAAAAGTCAAATCGCTATTTCTAGTTAGATTTGCCTTTAATAATGGCCCTGATATTTTACCTACATTTGATACTGGCATACTAATCCTTTTTTAGTATTTATTGTATTTTGGAAATGTATTATTTGTCAAAATTGTGCAAAACGTTCACAGGTTTGCCCGTAGGTACTGCTGTACCAAAGGTAATATAATAACCTGCTGGATATGAGTTTCCTGTAACTGAACTTTTGCCATCTAAGAAAAATGTGTTACCTAATGCGTTGTTTGCCTCATTAACAAGTGAAGTATTAACAACCAAGTATTGCGTAGTAACTGCTGTAACTGTGTATGTTCCGTTGTTTGAAGCAGTACCAGTAACTACCAGTGATTGACCAACGTGATAACCTTTTGTTTGAAAGTCTGTTGCAAGTAATTGACCGAAGTTTGGTCCTGGAGTTGTGTTTGTTTTAATTTTAAATGCGCCAGTTCCTGTTGCTGGATTTCCTGTAGCAACACCATAATCAAACACTGCTTCCATTTGATTTGTGTTTGTGTTGCAAGGATTTTGTGTTAATGTATAGTTTGTATTTGCAATTTGTACAACATTTTCTACAAGAACAAAAACATTTTCTGGAGTTGTTGGATAACCTAAACCTGAACCAAAGTTGTCGTTTAGTATACCAAAGTTTACTTCTGTGTCGTCACCGTTACCTAGATTTTGTAGTGTGATGTTTTGTGGTTCAGATAATCTAAATGTTTTCCATTCTACTTGACTTGTACCTGAATTGAATTCATACACTTCTAACTGTCTGTTAGTTGTGTTGTATCTAACTTGTCCTTCAGATGGTGAAGATGGTCTTTGTGCTGATGTTCCTTTAGGAACTAAAAATGCTCCTACTGATTGTGCTTCAATATCTTCGTATTGAGTATAGATCAATCCTTTACCATTCAACAATCTTTTGTTGGTACTTTGTCTTTTGAGATATCTCATTATACCTCCAAGTAACTTACTACAACTGAAATGCTGTTAGTACCTGAACAAGAAACTTTAAAATAATCACCTGCACCTAAAACTAATTTTTCTGTGTCTAGTGTAAAAGTTTCAGCACCAGGCAATAAAGCATTGTTAACAATCATTGATGATGTTGAACTGTATGCTCCTGTGACTGCATACAAATAAAATCTGCTATCTTCTGCACCTGTGGCATCTTCTGGACCTGTGTTTGTTATCAACACAGAAGTTATTGCATATGATTTGCCTGCTGGCACAGTTAATACATCAACTGTTGCTCCTGTTGTTATGTTTTGGTTTACTATTGCCATTTTTTCTCCTTAAAATATTAATCCAAAAAGTAGTGCTCTATTCGTACTGATCACTTCTCCTCTTGCGTCATTTGTATTTACAAAATATAATCCTGTATTACCTCCGCTTGGTGTTTTACTGTACAATTTCACCCCGTTAGCGTCAAATTGAGGGTCCACTTGCGGGTCTTGTAGGCTTGGTCTATTATTGACCACCAATGAATCATTTATACGCACACTACCAGTTCCTGGTGCTTGTATTTCAATATCTTGGTTAGAATTTAAACCACTTATAACATCATCTTCTATTCTGATGCTACCAATATCTGTCATTTGATTGTAAATTTCTAAATGACTTGGTTTCCATTTTGCATACAAAACATTATCAATTTTTGTTTCAATAATACTTGTTGTACCTGATGTACTGTTGTCGGTAATTCTTACTTCGGTATCACCTTGTATAATTTTAGGAAAGTTTGCACCTAGTACAACATTATTAATTTCATCGTCAACATATTTTTTATTTGGAATATCATTTACATCTGTTAGTAATGCTTCGTATCCTGCTCTAATAACTCTTAATGTACCTGCTCCACCTGGCTCAAAGTAAATTGCATTGTTGTTATTAATGTTTGCAAGTTGTAATGATATTGTTGTACCACCAGCATCTACTAGTTTAAATCCACCTAGGTTTGGACCTTGTCCTGCTTGTTGACCAACTCCTGGACCTTGTGATGTTGTTTGTGTGTTTGGATCATTCCAAGTAATGGTTTCATCATACACCATTCTAACATCTGCACTTTGTCCTCTTTCAACTCTAATACCTGCTTCTTGTCCTGTAACTGAAACACTATAACCTGTTTCACCTTTGTTAACAACTATTTCATTGTCTTGAATTTCTAATGTAGAAGAATTTACAGTAGTTTGAGTTCCGTCAACTTGTAAATCTCCTGTTACTTGTACAACACCAGTTGCACCTACATCCAATATGATACTATTAGTGTCGTCAACACTTATCTTGTAATTGCCATCATTAATAATAATATTCTTTGCCATTAAATTCCTTTTCGTAATTTAGGGAGTGTTTCCACTCCCTAAACTGTATTTTTATTACGACGCCTGTGCGTCAACTACGATACTTCCTGCATCTGTTGCCGCCTTAGTTGCAAGACCGCCTGATGCATAACCAGTGAAGGCCGAACTGTTAATTCCTGATAATTGGAATGTGTTCGTTGTTTTGCCTGCCACTGTGTAAGCAGTTTCAAGGTTTAACTCTGTCATGCCAACTACGTTACGGATAGATATTTTATCTCCGTTTTCGAAGCCGTGTCCATTAGATGTAATTACACATGGATTAGCCTGTGTTGCTCCAGTGATAACTTTTTCTATCGCTGTTGAGGCACCTGCCGCATCACGTGACCATACGTGTCTAGTATTGCCTTCGAGTTGCATTTTTCTGTTGTACAGTTTTGTAACCTGTTTAGAAACACCGTCACTATCAGTTACGTTTATGATAAATTCACTTGCTCCTAAGCCGCCTATAGACTTGTTTACAAGTGTACATACTTCTGTTTTACTTCCGTCAGTAACTGTAAATTTAGTGTTTGATCTTTGATTCACAATGTGTGATTCTGCGGCGTTTGCCGAAATCTCAGAACCAGCCGCAAATCTTACTGCTGATACTTGGATTTTACCTGCACCATCACCAATGTGTTTTTTATTAATTGGTCGTCCCATTTTTTTTCTCCTATTTTAGAAGTCCAATCCGGGTTCTAACCGGTACGCAGTGGGTTATTACTGCATAAGTCTTTGACTTTGTGTCAAAGTGCCTTTGAACTAGAAGTATTTATCGTTTGCTGAGTGATGCCAATAGTTCCACTTTTGAGAACTTTTTTATGTGATTTATGACGTTTTGAAGTATTTCGTTTGCTTCATCTAGGTATCTTTGTTTCTTTGTTCTGCGGTAGTCTATGAGTACATCTGACCTTTTGTCCATCATTTTGTCCACTGAATCTTCTAATTTTTTAATATCGTTGTAGAATATTCCGTGCTGTTTTTTCCATACTTCTATACGATCTTTGTAATCATTGTATTCTTTTAATAGTGCTTCACTGTCAGTCATTTTTCCAATGCTCCTTAATATCTCTGGCACCATATGTCACAAGGAAATTTGCACCTGATCTACGGTAGACTTGACACAATTCTATCTGATGTTGAAGGCTTGGCAATCCTCTGTATTCATCTGATACTTGATATAATCCTACTGGTATGTACATATTTGATCTTATTAAACTGATGTCATTTAAACTGTGTTGTGCAGGTTTTAAAATTATATAATCTGCTTTTTGACTCTTGTATTGATTGGCAGTTGCCACCATTCCAAATGCATTGTCAACAGGAAGTTGATATGAACGTCCACTTGTAGGACTGCTTTGTGCAAGGTCTCTGAATGAACTGTAAAACACACTTCTCCATTTTACGTATGCCATTACTTCTTTTTTAGTTTCTTGTTTTAAGTTTCTCACTGTGTTGTCACCCATATCGCTGGGAGCCAATACATCAGCACCTGCTGTTTCTAATTTTCTTCCTAGATCAATTAAAAGATTCTCACTAGTATCAGGTTTGTCTATCACTCTACAATGTCCGTCTGGCAAAGTTGAACACAAACATACATCTACAATTAATTGTATTTTTGGAAATTTGTTTTTTATTTTGTTAACAACTTCTGCCTGAAAGTCCCATGTAGGTAGCCAAGTTTTTGTGTCAGGTGTTATGAATAATAGAAAACTGTCAATGCCTAGATCAACGTCTTTTTGTATTCTTTGGATGATATCTGTTTGGGAATAACTTGAATTGTCTATTCCCAAACCAGCCTCTCTAGTAGAGCCAGATTGGTTTACAAAGATAGGCTGGATTAGTTCCATTACTAGTCTTTCTTAGGTAATGCTTCACACTGTTCTGCTGATGCAGGTAATCCTGTGTTCTTGTCATACAACCAAACGTAAGAGTAACTGACACTTTCGTCTTTTACCATACATTTTTTTCCAAAAGAAACTTTTGGATTTTTTGGAATTGAACAAGCAGACACTAATAAGAATGCTAGTAACATTGTCATGATATGTTTCATACACTAACAATATAACACATTTTTGGTTATTTTGTCAACTAAAATTTTGGTGCTGGAGTGAATAAATCTGGCTTATGTGCCAAGCAAACTGCTTTGGCATTGTCATGAAATTGGTCACTTTTTTGGAGGTTTTCATTGGCATAACCCATATGTTCTATACATTCTTTTTCGGTAGCATATTGGATACTGCTCCACCCTTCAGGATGTACAAAATCACCTGCTACCCAAACACCTGATAGATAAAAATATATGACCAACCATTTCATAATAATATTTAAATGGCTTACTCAAAAAATTATGTGCTGTTATTCAGTCATAAAAAAAGGACGGACCGTTGTTCATTGCCGCCCTTCAGTTAGATTAAAATTGAAATCTATTATTGTGTAACTTCTGGAGCAGGTTGACCTGACCAAAGTACCCATGCAAATACAATTACAACAACTGCAACTGCAATCCATGTTTTCTTACTTTTCAAAAATGCTTTCATTTTATTTCTCCTGATTGCTTATAAACAAAAAGGGCGACTTAAAAAAGCCGCCCTTTAAATTTTTTCCGTTTGCTAAGAATTACGCAAATGAAATGTTTGACATCGCTACTTCACCCACGTAGTCACCAGCATTACCTAGTGAAGACGCTGTGTTCGACAATTCTACATAGCCGTATCTTGTCATAAAAGATACAACTGGTTCGAAAGTCGATGGGTCAAGAACAACACCGCTTGACATTAACGGAATGTATGGACAGTAGAACGCCGCCGCATCTGCTTCAGATGAGCCTTTGTAACCTACTAATACAGCACCGTTGTCTGCTTGGTATGTGTCAACGTAGATTTTCATCGCACTGTTCAAAGTACCAACAAATTTTTGGTTAGTTGGCGCTTCAAAAGAACCTTCAGTTGTTCTTGCGAACGCTGAAGTTGTTGCAGATTGAAGTACAGTTAAAGCCTGTGGTGATACCACAGCCCAGTTACCTGCACCACGTCTTGTTCTTTGTGCAATTTTATTAGCAGTTCTGTTGATTAAAACAGCCAAAGCCGCGTGTTCATCACCTACGAATGTTGCCGTACCTGATACTGCCGCTTGGTTGAATGTTTCTTCAGTTGCCGCTAATGATCTTAATGAACCTAAGATTTCTTGGTCGATTTCAGCAGTTATTTCTTGTGCTAATGCCGCCATTATCTCAGCCTCAACGTCGATCCCTTGTTGTGCTTGTGCATCTTGTGCCGACTCAAATGTCCATCTTGCTTGTAACTTACGAGTTTTTGCTTCAACTGTTTGTTTCAAGATTTGGATTGACATTGCTCTACCACCAGTACCTTCTTTAGTTGCTGTTGCATCTGCAGTACCATCTGGATCTGTACCAGCACCTGAATATGCAGTACCGATTTTGAAAGGTGAAAGTGCTTCTTCACCAGCCGCCACGTTGTCGTTCGCTTCTGCGTAACGTACTCTTAGAGTGTGGATTTGTCCAACTGGACCTGTCATTGGTTGTACACCAACGATTTCGTTTGCGATCACAGTAGGCATAACCCTTCTGATCACCGGTAGGATCACTCTGTTCAAAGTTGCAACGTTACCGGCAGATGTAGCACCTGCTGTTGCCGCCTCAGCCAAATACTTTTTAGTATTTTCTAAAGTCGACTCCATAACTGCTTTTTTATTACCAGTTAGGCCTTCTAATAACGCACTCTTTGTATCCTGCCAGCGAGTTTCTGTTAGTTCTGACATTGTCGTTTTCTCCTTTTTATATACCCGCCAGTCTTCTAATGTCAACAATATTGCTGTTGAACTGACTGCCGTTTACAATGTTTGTTTCTTTGTCGCCTGTTACTTCTGTGCCTTCATTTAACGCCTGTTTTTTCGCTGGAGACCTACCGTTTAATACAGCCGGTATGTACTTTTCGAATTGCTTTCGTAAAGCACCCGTCTGTACACTCTCCAGTAAGTTAGTCATTATATCTTTTTGTTCAGCATTCAATGGAGTTACTAACTCATTGATTACTTTTTCTCTCTCTGCTGTATTTTTTAAATCTTCGATTTCTTGTACTTTAGTTTCGATGATCTTGACTTTCTCATCAGCAGTCTTCTTCGCATCTTCTAATTGTTGGTTTGTTGTATCTACAACTTTTAGAAGTTTGGCTGTTTCGCTCTTGCTGTTCAAGAATGATTTATTGTATTCTTGAGAGTAAGATTCAAACAGTCTGCGACCAAAGTCATTTTTACGAGCCGCGTCGATATCTTCTTTCAATGAACTAATTTCTTTTTGTAAAGTTTTGCTCACGATTTCAGATACTTTTGCCGCACCTTTTGTGATGAAGTTATTTCTAACTTTCTCAAAATGTGCTTTCGCTTCTCTGATTAGACGTACTTTTGTCTCAGCAACGTCTTGTTTATCTTGATGAAACTCTGCGATCTCTTTGGATAGAGCCTCTACAACAAACTCTTCAAGTTTCTGGAAGTTTTCCGCCATAACTTTTTGGTCTGAATGTAGTTCAGAAATTTCTGATTGTAGCCTTTCAAAAACAAATGCCTTAAGTTTGTTAGAATGCTCACCTATTTGTGTTGCATACTTAACTCTTTCTTCAGCCAATGCTTTTTTGTCAGCCGCTAGTTCCTGCATTTCTGCTTCGATTCTTTCTGATACCATTTTATCCACAGCATCAGTTAAATTTGCTTTGTCGTGTTCATACTTCTCAGCAAATTCTGAACGAAGTTCAGCAGTAGCAGAAAGTTTATTTTCTTCAACCTTCTGTGTCCAAGCGTCTTCGATTTCCGCTCTGATCTCTTCCGAAATTGCATTGTTTTCAAAAAGTGATTTCAGTGCTTCTAACATTTAGTTTCTCCTATTTAGATTGGAGTTTTCCAATTATGTTTATTAGTTGTTCTTTTAAGTATTTTTCTGCCTTTGTGTCCCTTGCTGTGTTAAATGCCTTCAGACCACCTTTTGTATTCATAAGATGCTCGTAAATTGGCGTTGGATATGCTCCTGGCGCCGATGGTTGAGCAACTATGTCGATGGTGATAATTTCAAAATCTGATACGTTTCCGGAACCGTCTTCTGATACATTACCTGAACCCCTACTGGAAACTCCTAGTTTGACTCCGCTTTCCAGCATTGTTTTCACTAGTGTTCCCATAGGAGTTGGTAAAACTTTCATTTTTCCGTAACCGTTAGGTCCGTCCATCCACATTTCATTAACCATGTGTGATACACGATCCAAATTGATGTTTAGTCCTTCTGGATGGTCTACTTCGCCGAGCACTGAGTACCCGCCTTTGATTTGATCGTTGAGCGTACTGACAGCCCTTTGGATTTCGTTAACAGGATACACTCTCTGGTTGGCGTTTTTCACACCTCCCTGAATGCAGATGCCTTTCATATAAAGGCTTTTACCGTTGTTTTCATCCTTGGTCTCAACGACTATTCCCGCTTGGTCAAAAGTCAGTGTCTCACGTAGTTGTAACATCCGTTTTTCCTAAATCAATTATTAACTGCCAATCGCAGATTTTTTAGCGGAACCGTCAGTTCCATCTGCTGTATTAGCCTTTGCCGCTGATTGTTTACTTCCTGCATTAGAGCCTGGCGTGTTAACATTTCCAGCATTGTCTTCTTTAGGTGCAGGTGCTTTACCACCTTTTTCTTCACCACCTTGTACAAGATTTTTGCCGTCTGCTTTCGCGTCAGAACCACCTGATTTAGCAACTGGAGAAGCAGAACTATCTGAACCGTCAGTGTGTGATACACTTACTTTGTTCACATATTCTCTGATTTCTTCTGTCGCTGTTTTAGGTGCGTTGTCTTTTGCCTCTACTGCTGGGATCACTTCCTCAGGAGCAAGTTCGGGAGCAACTTCTACTTCTCCCTCTGCATCTTGACTTACGATTGCTTCTTCTTCGCCGTTGTCTTCTGCGTCGTCGTCGCCTTCGCCCTTGTCAGACATCATTTTTTCAAATTCTGCTTTAAGGTCATCAATTGCATCTTCTAGGTCAACAACTCTGTCTTCGATTTCTTCAGCGTCATCGCCTTTGTCATCGCCATTGTCGTCGCCATTTTCTTCACCGTTATCTGCCGCTATGTCGCCCATCATGTCGTCTGTTGCATCGCCACCTGGTGCTTCAACTGCCGCTACTTCGGAATTTTCAGCATCTATAAGAGATTCATCAGTTGCTTCTTCATCTTTAGACTCTTCTTCTTTAGTTTCTTCGTCTTTAGATGCTTCTTCAACTGCTTCATCTTCTTTAGACTCATCAGAAGCCTTCTCTTCTACTTTGTCGTCTTCTTTTTTATCTTCTTTAGACGCTTCTGTAGTTGCTTCTTCTTTGTCTTCTGCTTTATCTTCTGTTTTTTCTTCTACTTTGTCTTCTGCTTTGTCTTCAGATTTCTCTTCGACTTCGATATCTTTGATATCATCTTCTAAAAGACCTTCATAGATTGATCTTGATTTTTCTACAACGATATTGTGGAAAATCTCTTCTGCCGCTGATTTGTCGTCAGCGATCAATTTTTCAAGCATTTGCTCGAATTTACTTTTATCTGACATTGTTTTTCTCCTATTAACTGTTTTTGATAAGACTGTCCTTATTATTTACATTATTGTCGGTAAAAACGGCAGATAACGGGCCGTTAGAGAGTGTTTTAAACGTCGATTTTACAGGTGATAGCGTCTTTTGAACTCTTGCACGGTGATTTCACTGTAATTTGTATACTTCTTTAAGTCTTTTGCTTCAAACACGTGTGTTCCTTCAGGTACGACTCTCACAAATCTCTTTAAACCATTCTTCTGAAGTATGATAGAAGTTTGTCTGTTCCAGTTGCCATGATAGGTTGCCACGTCTGTGTTCTTTTTGTAGTTCGGTGTGTCACCATATATGTTGTTTAGTTTGCCATCTTGGTTACCTATGAAGTCAAAACCCAAGATGTATATCAATTGATGCTCTTTTTGTGAGGCTAGATAGAGTGCTGTGGGTCCAGATGACCAACCTAGACTAGGTTCAAAGAAGTTTAAGCCATTCCACTTTTTATATGCTCTATTTGGATTGGTCCAAACCGGCATTTTCCTATGAGCATCAGCAGTGCATATCTCATTGATCATCTTGGCATCTACTGCCACAAGGTAATCTGGTGTGAATGTTCTATATACGGCATTGCAGGCATACACTTTGCCGTGTTGTTTAAGAGGTTCCAATGGTATAGGCTTACGACTGAGACCATTGCCCAGTACAAATGCCACGGACATCTATTATACCTCTGGTTGATTAGCGGCGCCGTACATATCTCTCACAAAAGTCAACTCTTTTTGTTGCTCATCTTTGTGAAACTCACCGGCTTTACGTGCTTTGTTGATCTGTTTTAGTGATAGGCGTGTTTTACGTGTATCACTTACACCCATAATACCTTGATCAGATGTAGGATCGTATTCCTTTTGTTCACCTGATTCAGTGGAAATTTTGTCGAAATAAAATAATTCACGTAGTATCATAATGATATTTATGTTTAGGCCCCTGGAGTTGTAGTGCCTGCGTCTGGTGGAGTGTCTGCTCCTGGTTCTGCACCTGGTTCAGTTGCTGGTGCTTCTGGTTCAGCCGCATCTAAGTCTGCTTGAATACCTGCTGTGCTAACTCCTGCACTTCTTAACTCTGTTGCTGATGTTGTAGGTTTAGCCTGTGTGGTTGCATCGTTTTCTTCTCTCCACAATCTTTCGTTTTCCGCCATTTCTTCTGGAGTTAATCCTAAGAATCTTGAAAGTGCATAACGTTTGCTCACAAATGGAACCTGAGCAATTTGTGTGTAAGTAGAAATTCTATTGTTATCCACCTCTGCTTGTCTGTATGAAGCAAAGTTCATTGGTGGATTAAACTTGATATCAAACATTGCTATATCAATGTTTACACCTTTTTCTATCAAATACTGTTTAAACTCTTGATTGAATTCATTTGATACCATGTTTTGTAATCTTTCACAGTATTTGTTGAATCTTAATTCTTGAATGTATGCTGTGCCTACTCTACCATCATTGTATTGGCTTTGTCCATCATCTGCACCTGTTGGCAAATAAGAACTTGGTATACGTAAACCTCTTAATAGTTTATTTGTAAAGTATTTCAGGTCATCAATCTCACCTAAGTTAGTACCACCTGGTAATGTTTCTACTTTAGAACCTCTACCTTCTGCTGTTTGTGGGAAGAAATAATCTTCATTGATTGATAATGGATTATAACTTGAATCAATTACGTTTGTACCACCACCTGTGCTTGACGGAATACGTCTTTGGTGTATTTCTGTCTTAACTCTTTCTACAAATTGCATTGCCAAGTGTGATGGCATATTACCTACGTCAATGTAAAACACTCTACGTTCAGGTGCTCTTTGTACTCTGTAAATTATAATTGCATCTTCTAGTAATTCTTTTTGTTTGTATACTTTAAAAACACTTTCTAACAAACTGTTTCCAAATGGAAAGTTCAAATCTAGACCTTCACTTAAACTTAAATGGAACATATGTTTGGAATCAACAGCAATTTCTCTTTGTCCTGTTGCAAATCTTGTTCCTGGTGAGTCTTGATAGTTTGCACCTACCATACCTCTAACACCACCTGTTAAATATCCTGATCCTCCACCTGTAACATTACCAGTTGTTTGATATGGAGTTGTTGCTACAAGGCTTCTAAAGTTAAAGTTGATGTCTCTGACCACATATTGTTCAGGAGTTTTGCCTGTACTTTCGTTTACAATTATTTTTGAAACTTTTGCTGGGTCAACATGAAATAATTTTTTTGTTTCTGGGTCTCTTATAAAGAATGCATCACCATATTTGAATACATTACGCATTACTTTAAAAATTCTTTTGTTTAGATCATTCAATTTGCACCACTGATGCAAGTATTGTTCAATAATCTGTACTTCTGTGTTTGTTGCTTTCTGATTGTAAGTGAATTTGAATGGAGTGTTGTTTTGTGTGTTGTTCTGTGTACAAAATTCTGCAAGAATATCAAGTGCGGCATTAACCTCACTGTCCATATCCATTACATTGTATTGTCCATATCTTTCTATTCTGTTTGGTGCACCACTGTACACATCTGGAAGATATGATGAATAGTTAGAACGTGCTGGTCCAGGTTTGCCTCCTATACCACCGCCCATTGCTGAATATGTACCATCAGATGCTCCTGCAACTGGTACTTCACTAAAAAATTTTTTCCAACTCATTATGTATTATCCGCTACAACTTTTGTATTATCTGATACGTTCTTAGCAAACTTGTTGTTCTCGCCCATCATCATTAAAACTTGCTCCATAGTAGTATTTAACTTATCCAACTTGTTTCCTGTTTCAGTTGCGGAAGTTGTGATTGTGCCTGACATTCCTGTATTCAAACTGTTCATTGCTTCTCCAAGATTGCTTAAACTGTTAGCATACATATCTATTTTGCCTTTGTCAAGAGAATCTAACGTTGCATTGACACTTTTGGCAAAGTTTTCTGGTCCACCGCCAAAAAGTTTTCCAAAAAAGCCTGTTGCTGATGAACTTGTGGCACTTCCCATGTCTACCATTGCACCTGCCAATGTTTTCAAACCACTTGCTGTATCTTTTAGTGCCGAACCATCTATGTTGGTGATGGATTCCATACCCACTGAAAACTTTTCTAATGCACCACCCATTAGATATGTTGCACCGGCAATACCTGCTCCTAAGACTGCAATGGATCCTGCTAGAATTGAAGCACCTAATAAAATTTTGGGATTAGCCAATCCGCCTAATGCTC